>Ga0256827_10002985_pt1 | contig 10800 bp, 10 predicted proteins | sample CV84metaG_FD_185977 | JGI IMG/M metagenome (GOLD analysis project Ga0256827, IMG submission 185977) | Hydrothermal vent microbial communities from East Pacific Rise, Pacific Ocean - CV84 | ecosystem: Environmental > Aquatic > Marine > Hydrothermal vents | place: Pacific Ocean: East Pacific Rise...
AAGTGCATAGAACTCCTCTTCAATCCCTTCATACGCCTCTTTTAAATACTTAACTTCACTACTTGCACGAGCATCAACATTGGCAACAGCCCAAAGCTCTTTACCATTTTTGTCATAAAGCACAATTCCCTCACGCATGGACGTAGCTGAAACAGCCATAATATTCTCACCCGTCAACCCAGCCAATGCCAGTGACTCTTTAATACACGCCACTGTTATTGCCCAGTTTTTCTCAGTATCAAACGTCATAGAGTTAGGAACCCCTTCCTCTTCAAGGTGAATCCACTCCTGTTGAGAAACAGAAATTTGGTTACCCTCAACATCAAAAATTACAGCACGAACAGAACCCGTTCCTGCATCTATTGCCATTAAGTATTGCATATTATATTCCTTTTTTACGTCGGCTAAAGCCAACCCTACATATTCCAAAACTTTATATAATTCGCAGCTGTAGGGTTGGCTTCAGCCGACAAAAATATATTATTTTTTCAACTTCACCTGTTCCAACTCCCAATACTCCATCTCAAAACTGTCTTTTAATGAAATACTCTCATAACCACCCAATTTGTCGGCACGTAAAACAGCCATCATCGTATGTTCAATGACATCATTCAGAACATTAGATTCTTTTTCAGTTTTTCCAAATAACACCACACCAAAGTTTTTAACCACAGCATAGTTAGGAGCAGGATTCAGCATTATCTCATCTCTAGCAAACTTCTCAAAATATGCCTTATAGTCAGCGACATAATTTGAAACTGCCTCTTCTAAGTTCTCATTCACAATCAAAGGAATACGTTTTGTTCTAATGATATGCTCAGGAGTCAAAACCCCACGAGTAGCTTTCATGTAAAGGTGGTCTTGTGAAGCATAGTGAAGAGCCAAAGGCGTTTGATTTACTTTTAAAGCAATCTCGCACCCTTTCTCTTTTTCAATCAACTCTTTCAACTTCTCAATATCAAATACCGTAGGTTCGATTTTATCGAACGTCAAATCAGCATTCTCAGACAAAAAATCTTCTGCTTTTGAGACAGCTTCAATCATCTTATCATAAGAGTTTTTAGCATCATCATCAAAAGTAAAAATTCCATGATTATGCAGAATAATCCCTTCACACGCATCCCAATCAAAGTTGCGTGTCATCTTGTAAATCTCATGAGCCAAAATGAACCCTGGCATAATATAAGGAATAATCAAAAAGTTGGGAAAGAGTTTGGCAATATGCTCCTCTCCATTCACCGAATTTGAAATGGTCACCACAGCATCAGCATGCGTATGGTCAACCACCTTAAAAGGGATAAGAGCATGAAGGATTGCCTCAACAGATGGGTTAGGAGCAGTAGCATCAATCATCGCTTTTTTTTGACCTGAAACCATGTCACTGTCACTCAGCTCTTCAAGCTCTGCCATCTCTAAAAGTGTTGACATCTTTACAGGTGAAAAACCTTCTGCTTTAATACTCACCAAGTCCCAGCCAGACCCTTTTACATAAAGTATCTCTTCACCATCAAGCATAGACTTTACAGAGGTGTTTCCTCCACCATGAAGTACCAACTCATCTGAACGACCCAACAAATTTGAAGAGAAGACACGAAGTTCTAAGTCTCCACTATAGTTACTCGCCTCCTCGGCTCTCCATAGATTTTTCATTACTTTAAAACTTCTAACTCATCAGAGTATTTTTTCTCACAATAAGGCTCATAACTTGACTTATACACAGCATAGTGAGCCGAAGCTTTGTGTCCATCTAAAGCTGCTTCATTCTCCCAAGACTCATACGCCATAAACTTTCTACGGTTTCCCTCATACTGAAATATCTCATAAAAAATCACCCCTTCTTCTGCCTTACTTGGTGCAACCATTGCAGACAAAAGCTCTTTCATCTTCTCTTCACAACCCTCTTTTGCTATAAATGTTACTCTTTTTGTTATTGTCATACTATTTCTCCATAATCTATTTTTTATGGATTATAGCAAAGTTCAATAAAATCGAAATAAAAATTACCCTACCAACTCCAACGCCATCTTCTTAGCTCCTTTGAAGTCTGCCTTTCCTGTTCCTAGCTTTGGAACGACATCCACTTTGAAGTAAGAGCTTGGAACAAAGAGGGGATTTAGATTTAAAGTTTTTATCTCTTCTTTTAGTTCATCTAACTCTTTGGTTCCCTCTAAAAGTAACACAATTTTTTCTCCTTTTTTAGCATCGGGAATGGCTGTTACGGCAATTTGGCTCTCTTCGTTGATGAGTTTTCCTATCTCTTGTTCTACTAGACCAAGACTTACCATCTCTCCACCAACTTTAGCAAAACGGCTGTATCTGTCAACAATGGTTAAGAAACCATCTTCATCAACATGACCTTTGTCTCCTGAGATGTACCAACGAATACCATCTATCTCTCTAATAACCTCTTTGGTTTTCTCTTCATCGCCTAGGTAACCTTTCATTACCTGTGTTCCACCAATGAGTATCATTCCATCTTTACCTATAGGGAGTGGTTCAAATGTTTCAGGGTCAACAATCATAAATGCCGAACCAGGAATTGCCATACCTACTGTACCTATCTTTTGTCCTACTTGTACATGGTAACTATCAGGAACAATAGCATCGTGAATATTGGCACTTGCAACAGGTGTTGTTTCGGTTGCACCATAGCCATCATGAATATCTTTACCAAATCGTTCCTTAAAAAGTTTTCTAATTTCTAATGGTAGTTTTTCTGCCCCTGCAATAACCATGCGTAGTTTTGAGAACATTAGAGGGTGAATCTTTTTATTTCGTGCATAGAGTCTAAAGAACGTAGCTGTTGCAAACAGGAACGTAGCATTATATTTTGATGCCATTTTAGCAATACCCAAACCATCAGTTGGGTCAGGGTGACAGATAACAGGAATTCCCTCTATTAATGGTGCAAAAGTTGTCACTGTTAGCCCAAATGAGTGGAAAATTGGAAGAGTTCCGAGCATTACATCATCATCATTAGGGTTAATAACATTGATAAACTGTTTTATATTTCCTAAAATATTTTGGTGGGTCAATTCAATCCCTTTAGGTGTTCCTTCACTTCCACTTGAAAATAAAATAGCAGCAACATCACTATTTTTTACCGACTTTATATAGAGCAAACTTAACAGTGATGCTGATAGGACTTTTACTTGTAAATACATCCCTAAAGATGTTACTTTAGAGATACTCTTTTTAATATCTTCTAAATAGTAAATCTCCACACCCTCTAGTGCCTCTTCTAAATCAAATCCTTTTGCTTTTAACTTTACAAGGAACTGTTTTGACGTAATAATAGATTTTATTTCTGCTAATGCTATGGCATGTTTTAGACTAACTGTTCCACTTGAATAATTTAAATTTACAATGGTTTTTCCCAACGTTAATGTTGCCATATTGGCAATACTTCCACCTGCACTTGTAGGGACAATCAAACCGATGTTTTGTTCTTCTTGTAATAACTTTTTAAACTTTTTTCTCATAAGAAAAACAGCTGTTATAAATTTATTTCCACTTAATTCAACCCCTGTAGAGTCAGCAATTGATAAATTTGAACCTACATCTTTTGCCTCTTTAATCCATGTCTTTGGTAAGGTATCTAAACGCCCCATATAATTTCGCCAAGAGTAGATGGAGAGTTTTGTTACTTGCTCTTTAACCTCTACACTGTTGCTGGTAATCGGCATCGCTTTTCCAAACATTACCCCAATATCTTTGAGCTGTTTATTTTTTATTTTAGAGGTAGCATTTGAGAAACCACCCTCCCAAAGACCTCTAAGATAGAATGGAACAATCACAGCATTACTTACCTCTGCCACGGCGAGTTCAAACCCTTTTTGAAACTTACCCATGTGACCATTTCGGCTTAGGTGTCCCTCGGGGAACAGGGCTACGGTATCACCCTTCTCTAACGCTTCACCCACCAATTTTAAGGCATTTTTCCCTCCACGAGATGAAATGGGGATTGCCCCAAAAAATTTAAAGAAGGGTTTAACATACCACAACTCATAGTAGTATCGATCAATCACAAAACGAATCTGTTTTGGGTAGGCAATTTGTAAAAATGCCCAATCTAAAAATGAGACGTGGTTACCTAAAAGCAATGCTCCACGACTCCCTTTTAGATTGTTTAATCCCTCTACTTCTAAATTGTATTTTAGACCAAAGAAGAAACGTATTCCTAAACGTACCAACGACTGTGGTAACTTAAAAATGGTGTAGAGAAAGCCAAGTAAAGCAATCATACTCATAAGTGTAAAAAGCAGTGAGCTTTTATACCCAAAGTAGGCAATAATGGTTGTAAAAAATAGAAATACAAACATAAAGAGGTACTGTATAAAATTATTCCCTGCTAAAACTTTACCCATCATCCGTTTAGGAGTGACAAACTGGATGAGCGTATTGAGAGGTACGAGCAGTAGCCCTGATGCAAACCCATAAACGAAGAAGACTATGCCTAAAAGATAGAGCGAACTGAACATGGGCATAACAAAAAGAGTCAACGTAATTCCCAATGCCCCCAAAGGAATAAGCCCAGTCTCAATGTAGTGACGTGAGAAACGGCTCGCTACGGCTGAACCGACCACAATACCAATGGCAGAGAGTGCCAAAATACCTTGAACCACTTTGGTGTCGGTAATGCCCAAAGTGCTTTTGAGATGTTCACCAAATATTGCCAAAATCACTTGTGAAATACTCCAAAATATAGCCAGTCCTACAATGGAGAGCCAAACGGTTTTATTTTTACGAAGCAGTTTCATATTCCCCCGTAAATAGGTTAAGTTGGCATACTTTTTAGGTTTAAACTGCATACTTTTTTTAATCTCAACTGTTTTAACAAGCTGAAGTGATGCATAAAATTCAGCAATAGAACCTAGAATTAACGCAAATCCAAGAGGATAGATGGCTTGAAGAATCTCACCTGTATCTTTAGAGGCATCCATTAAGTAGTTTTCAAAAAAGATGGTGTAGACCAATGAACCTAAAAGTATCGCAACGATGGTAACAGACTGCACAATTGCATTGGCTGCTGTAAGCTGTTCATTCCCTGTCATCTCTTTAATCAACCCATATTTAGCAGGAGCGTAAATGGCCGATTGGGCTGCTAAAATAAAGGTTAACCCAAAAGCGACCCAAAACCACCCTAAAATATACGAGAGTAAAATAAACGACGTAATCACCACAGCAGCCAGTGAAGCGACCCGTATAATTTGTACTTTAGGGTACTTGTCACTTAAAAATCCTGCTGGGGAAAAAAGAAAGATAAATGGTAACAGAATAAGCCCATTAATAATGGCTGTTAAGACAATCATCTCTGCCCCATCGTAGGCTTTAAAAATGGTATTTTGTAAAATAATCTTATGTCCTAAGTCGGTAAATGCGTTTAAAAACACAATAAATATAAACGGAGTAAAACCTCCTATCTTAAATAGCTGTCTCATTATTTTTTCCTTTATTTTTTAACTCCATCTGCTTCTGATGCTCTTGCATGGTATGCATATTCAGAATATAGGGTTTAAGTGTTAATATAGAGTCAAAAAGCAGTTCATAATGCTCATTATTTAATGACTTATCTTCTTCTAGCATCTCTGAACCTAAAGCATACTCTATTTTGGCTAACTCTTTGGCCGACTTTACATAAGCATCGAAAAGTTTTTCATTGAGTTTAAGTATTTTGGCACGTTGAAATACTTTCACTAGCTTTAACTCTTGTGTAGAAAACCCCTTCTCTTGTCGGAAAAGTAACCCTCGTTTTAAATAGTTATCCAACTCCTGTTGACTCAGTTCACTAAGCTCCAAAAAATCTTCATCGCTATACCATAGACCATCGGAACTTCCTGACATTAACTCTAACGAGCGTAACATCATTGAAAAGTCATCAGAAAAGGTAAACTTATTCTCATTAAAAATATTTTTAATCTGTGCAATGGAGTAAGAGAATTGATTTTGAAGATATTTAATGAATTTAATAATATTAATACACGACTCATCATACAAATGGAGATTTGGCTTAGGTTTTTCAGGCTCTGGAAGTAACCCCTCTTTTACATAAAAAAGTATGGTTGACTTGCTTTCGCCTGTCTGTTCCATTAAATGTTTCATTTTTAATGACATAAGACTCCTTTTTTTAGAAGGTATTATAATGAAAAAAATTTAAAGTGTCAAGCACTACTCTACACTTTCTTACTAATTTGTTTTATAATGCTATTTTGATATAATCTTTATAATTAAAATGAAATGGATACCCCCAATGAAAAAAATTTTACCCCTTCTTATTTTTACTGTTATTACATCACACGCACAACTGTTAGATGCTGTCGCAATTGATGTTGAAGGTCAAGCAATTACAACATTAGAGATTCAACTGGTTCAAAAAAAGATGAACGTCTCTGAAAAAGCAGCTGTAGAGGCATTAATCCGAGACAGATTAGAAAAAGCAGCCATCGAAAATGCTGGTATTACCATTGATGACAATGATGTTCAAAATAAAATTAGTGCTATTGCAGCGTCTAAAAATATCTCTCAAGCAGAGATGAGAAACATTCTTCAAGGACAAGGTCTTAGCTGGAATGACTACACCGAACAGCTCAAAATCAGCATGAAAAAAGAGCGTTTTTTTCAAGAACATATTTTGTCAACTATCTCACAACCAAGTAAAAGTGAACTTGAAGCCTACTATAACAACCATCGTGATGCCTTCTCTTCTGCACCAACACAGATGAGTCTGGTTGCCTACAAAAGTAACTCAGCAGAAAATCTTCAAAAAGCGATGGCAAATCCTATGCAACCTATAGCAGGTGTGACCAAAGAGAATCTACTTGTAAGCTCAAATGAACTTACCCCTGCACTTCTGAATCTTATTAATCAAACCAACCCAAACTCTTTTACCTCTCCTGTTAACCAAGGTGGAGAGGTTGTCTCCTATTTTGTCAAGTCAAAAGGTGGTGGACAGAGTGGCTTTGAATCGGTACAAAATGCTGTTTTAAACCACTGGATGCAAAGTAAAAGGGTTCAAGCCTCAAAAGATTTTCTAAACAAATTAAAATCTAATGCGAAAATTAGAGTGATTCGTTTATAATTCCAACCAAAATTAAATAATGATATAAAAGGCAATAGATGGGTTTAAAAGCAGACAGTTGGATACGAGAGAAGTCACTTAATAATGAGATGATTAGCCCTTTTTGTGAAGCACTTAAAGGCGAAGGCGTTGTCTCTTATGGACTTAGCTCTTATGGTTACGATATTCGCGTAAGTAATGAGTTTAAAATTTTTACAAACATCAACGCCGAAGTAGTTGACCCTAAAGATTTCAATGAAAATAATGTGGTAGACTTCAAAGGTGATGTCTGTATTGTTCCTCCAAACTCATTTGCCTTGGCACGAACAGTTGAATATTTTAAAATGCCTTCTGATACCTTGGCTATCTGTTTGGGTAAAAGTACTTATGCCCGTTGTGGTATTATCGTTAATGTAACACCCTTTGAACCTGGATTTGAAGGGCATATTACCATCGAAATTTCTAATACAACCCCTCTTCCAGCTAAAATCTATGCCAATGAAGGAATCGCACAGGTTCTCTTTTTACAAGGTGATGAACCATGTGAAACCACCTATAGTGACAGAAAAGGTAAATACCAAAGTCAAACAGGTATTACACTTCCTCGTATTCTAAAAGGCTCTTAAAAGAGTTCTTTAAGTATATTAGAATATAATAATTCGTAACAAAAATTTAAAAGGAAACACTATGGGTTTTTTTGATTTTATATCAGACGCAGGTAAGAAAATTTTAGGCAAAGGCGATGACGCTGCTGCAATTAAAGAAGAGATTGAAAGCAGTTTTGACAATCTTCCAGTAGATGGATTGGTTGTTGGTGTTGAAGATGAAACAGTAACATTAGCAGGGATTGCACAAAACTATCCTACACGAGAAAAAGCTATTTTAATTGCTGGTAATGTTGAAGGTATTTCACAAGTTGATGCTGAGCAACTTATTACCATGGAACAGATTTCAGAAGAGAATGTAAGAGAAATTCCAGAAGAGATTTTCTATACTATTGCAAAAGGTGATACTTTATGGGCAATTGCTACTAAGTTTTATGATGATGGAAGTAAATATCCACATATTGTAGAGGCGAATCTTGAAGTAATTAAAGATGCAGACCTTATCTATCCTGGTCAAGCAATCAGAATTCCTGAGGTTCTTGCGTAAGAAGTAAGGCGACTACACAAATACCTAAATGTAATTTAGGTATTCTTCTTAATACTATTTTACTTTTTAATTTATCTATTTTTATCAAGTTCTACATCAATGGCTAATGCTTCCATATCGCCATCAATCTCTTTTCTAATCTCAACACCTCGTACCCCAACATATTTCTGAACAACTTCCATAATCTCAGCTTTCATCTCATCCATAAACGGGTAACCATTGGTTCTGTCTCTGTCAGACATAATGGCTATTGTCAATCTATCTTTAGCGACAGATGCACTCTTTTTCTTTTTAAAAAATCCAAACATTATTTAAATATCCCTGCAAGCTTCTTAAAAAGACCATCATCTGAAACTTCAATATTTTTCATATCAACTTTTTTACCACATAACCGACCAGCGATTCTCATGTATGCTTGACCAGCAATTGATTTTTTATCTAAAACAACAGGCTTCCCTTGGTTAGAGGCATCAATAACCCCTTTATCCTCAGGTACTTTACCTAGCAGTTTAATATTTAAAATCTCTAAAATATCTTCACTACGCAACATCTCTCCACTCTCAACCATATCTGCTACAATACGATTAATAATAAGATACTTTGCAACCTCTTCACCATTTTTAACTTTAAATGACTTAGAATCTAAAATACCAATAGCTCTGTCTGCATCACGAATAGAAGAGACTTCCGGGTTTACCACCACAATCGCAGCATCAGCGAACTCAATGGTATGTTCATACCCACTCTCAATCCCAGCTGGAGCATCTAAGATGACAAAGTCAAACTCCTCTTTTAACTCAGCTACCAATTTTTGAACTTTATCTGAGTCAAGAACTGATTTGTCTCTGGTTTGTGAGGCAGCAAGGAAGTGAAGATTTTCATTTACTTTACTCTTAATGAGTGCTTGTTTTAAACTCGCTTCCCCCTCCATAACTTGAACCATATCGTAAACCACACGGTTCTCTAACCCTAAAATCATGTCAAGGTTACGTTGACCAATATCAAAATCTACCACCACACATTTTTTTTCATTGATTGCGATACCTAATCCAAGGTTTGCTGTTGCTGTTGTTTTACCAACTCCACCTTTTCCACTAATAACTGCAATGACTATGCCCAATTTATCTCCTTCTTTAACACAGGGGTTATGATTATCTCATTATTTTTTAACTCAACCCGATTCAATCTATCGGCAAGTAATCCGTTGTCAACCTCAACATCATGAAACACAATATTGGCTTTAGGAGATGCTGTTAACATCATAAAGTTTCCATAACATCGGATTGAACCTTCAACGACTTGTGTAATAATTAAATTTCCTGTTGTTTTAATAGTTGCTCCACTATTGACACGACTTAACAGCAACAAATCTCCGTTGATGTTTAACTCTCGTCCACTTCGAATCATCTCATCTAAAACCGTAAGGTTATTTTGTAACCTACTTGAAAGTTTTTCAACTTCGGCTTGGGCTATCTGTTCATTCACTTTAGACTCAGTGTGTAAAACTTTAAGCTCCTCTTCAAGTGCTTTTCTTGAACGCCCTTTAGGGAGGCTAACATCGTGTAGATAGTGTAGTTTTTTTTTCTCTAAATAATCTTTAATGGAGCTACTTAACTTACCCTGTATCACTATCAGATGATCTTTAAAAAGTAGATAATTAGTATCAAAGAACTCTTTAAATTTGACTTCGTCAACAACTGTTGTTTCAAACACCTTTACTGAATATTGATTACTTTGCAAGAAAGCTCCATTGTTATTATTTATTAATAGCATGAAGTTTATCTATTTTTCGATTAATTAATGGTTTAAAAGCCACAATAAAGTCCATATTTTAGATTTTTATAATAAATAAATAGTCATAATCATGTTATAACTTTTTACTGCAAGGGCTACTCATAGATGAAAATTGTACAATTTCTACAAACAACCACTATTTTAATACTGTTAATCTTAATGAGTTACTTTGGATATGTTACCTACAAAGAAGCCAAACTCTATGAGCAAAAAACAGCTCAAATTGCACAGATGTCCAATGCCAATGCCTTAGCATCTGAAAAAATTGATGAGTTTACCTCTATCATCTCTTTGGGTTTAGTTAAAAATAAGAGCAAACAGATTCTCAACAAACTCAAAGAGTCACAAAGCCTTGCTAACCAAAGAAGTAAGACTTTTTTGTACTACTTCTTAATAGCACTTGGTGTTATTATTCTCTTAAGCTTCACCTGTAGCCTAAGATGTGCCTCCATGACTCTAAGCTTTGCCACGTTTATCTCTCTTATTTTTGGTCTTATTAACCCCATTCTCATGGTCACCATCCACAAACCTGTTGAGTATCTAGGCGATGTTATTCTCTCTTTTGAATCTAAAGGAATTTTAGGCTCTATCTCCAAACTTTTTGAGACAGGCGAAACAGCTGTCGCCATTACTATTCTGCTCTTTTCTGTAGCACTACCACTCATTAAAAGCTTTACACTAACCTTTACACTTCTTTTCTATCAACACCCTTGGGGACACAAACTTGTTGCTTTCTTTAAACAGATAGGAAAATGGTCAATGATTGACGTCTTCGTTGTCGCCACCTTCTTAGTCTA
>Ga0256827_10002986_pt1 | contig 10796 bp, 7 predicted proteins | sample CV84metaG_FD_185977 | JGI IMG/M metagenome (GOLD analysis project Ga0256827, IMG submission 185977) | Hydrothermal vent microbial communities from East Pacific Rise, Pacific Ocean - CV84 | ecosystem: Environmental > Aquatic > Marine > Hydrothermal vents | place: Pacific Ocean: East Pacific Rise...
ATACGCACGCCCTACTCCACGCCTTGGCGACTTTTGATGGTGGCTCCAAATCCTTGTCAGCTTCTTCAATATAGTTATATGTTGCCCCTGCTTAGCCCACCTTCAAAAATAAAAGATACGTCTTGGATCAAGCCCGGCAAACAGATGCGCGATACGACCATCACAAAAGATGGCGGATTTGCGATTATCGACAAAGCAAAAAAAATGGGTCTCGACTACATCGAAATCGATGCAGGATGGTACGGCGATGAAAGTTTTGATCATGCAGACCCAACGACCGTAACACCTAGCCGATCGCGCGGAACTTTTACCGAAGAGGATATAAAAGCGGTCAGTGCCTACGCTAAGAAAAAAGGGATTAAACTGATTGTCTACGTAAACCACCGACATCTTGAAAAAGAAAAATATATGAAGAAGCTTTTACCGCTTTATGAAGAGTGGGGCATTTCGGGACTCAAATTTGGATTCGTGAATGTGGGTTCACAAAAATGGACAAAATGGTTACATAGCGCAGTAGAACGCAGCGCGAAATATCACATGATTGTGGATATTCACGACGAATATCGACTCACTGGAATCGAGCGAACGCTCCCCAATATTTTGACGGTAGAAGGGATTCGTGGAAACGAAGCCCATCCGCTTCCAAAAACCGATCTCGACAACGTATTTCTACGCGGTTTGTGTGGCCCCGCCGACTTTACAATGTGCTGGCACACCGATAGTTTAAAGATGAGTTGGGCACATCAAATGGCCGCATCCGTAGCTTATTTTAGTCCGTTGCAAACCCTCTACTGGTACGACACCGCTGATCAATTTTCGGGTGACGAACCCTACCTCGCTTTCTTCCGCGCACTCCCCACGGTCTGGGATCAGAAAGTGGTTGTTCAAGGTGAGATTGGTGAATTTATCACGATCGCTCGCCGCAAAGGCGATGAGTGGTTTGTTGGCTCGATGAACGCGATTAAAAAACGAGATATCTCGTTCTCGCTCTCCTTCCTTGACCCCCACAAAAAATATGTGGCAACCCTCTATTCCGACGATCCGTCTGTCTTGGAAGTAACGGTGGTTAAAGACGGTAAAAAAGGAAATCCCGAATCCAAAAAGCTCGTCATCAAAACCATGCCTGTCACCTCCGAAACGGTCATTAAAACAACCATGGCCAATAACGGCGGACAGGCCATACACATCGTTCCCGTGAAATAGAATAGAATAATTCAGCTCCTCGTTATTGGGAAACTGATTATCAGTAAAAATCTGCATGAATCTATGCGATCTGTATTGTAGATGAAGATCTGACTCTGATTTTATGACCTATAAAAAAAACCTCGTTACCGAAGTAACGAGGTTTAAAGGTGGTGAGCCGGCCGGGGCTCGAACCCGGGACCCTTTGATTAAAAGTCAAATGCTCTACCAACTGAGCTACCGGCCCACAAATTTTGTGGTTTTATGCAAAACAAACAAATCGTTGTTTCTGCAAGGGAGCGGGTTTTCTACCGTTTCACCCCATCCGACGCAAGCCCTAAATTTTACTTTTCTTTTGATTCCCTTCTGTTTTATTTTCATTTACTATGCAACCTTCTGAATTTAATAAGCATAAGGATAAGCAGATGAATGTGATTGGTTTGATTTTAGGTGGCGGAGCAGGGACTCGTTTACAACCCTTAACCCAAGAGCGCGCAAAACCTGCCGTACCAATTGCAGGAAAATATCGATTGGTTGATATTCCCATTAGTAACTGCATCAATAGTAACATTCGTAACATCTTTTTGCTTACGCAATTTAATAGTGTTTCGTTGCACCAACATATTGCAGCCACCTATCGGTTTGATCAATTCAGTGGCGGACACGTGCGCGTTTTGGCGGCCGAACAAACCCCAAATTCCACCGGTTGGTTTCAGGGAACAGCCGATGCTGTTCGACAATCCATGCGCTATATCGAAAACAAACAGTCGGATCTTGTGGTGATTCTTTCGGGTGACCAACTGTATCGAATGGATCTTAAAAAAATCATTCTTGCACACATGGAATCGGGCGCAGATTTAACGATTAGCACCAAACCTGTTCCTCGGCAAGATGCGCCGTTGTTTGGTATTATGCAGGTAGACAAAAATTTAAGAATCACACATTTTGCCGAAAAGCCAGCAGATACCCCTGAACTTGATGCCCTGCGAATGCCTCTTGAAGAAAAAGAAACGTATCTCGCCAGTATGGGTATCTACGTCTTTAACACGCATGTTCTTAAAACCTTACTCGACGAAAACGATGCCAGTGATTTTGGCAAACACATTATCCCAAATGCCATTCAAAATAAAAAAGTGTACAGCTACATCTTTGACGACTACTGGGAAGACATCGGAACCATTCGCTCTTTTTGGGAAGCCAACCTTGCACTCACCGACGACCTCCCCGACTTTTCCTTCTACGACATGAACGCCCCAATTTACACCAATATGCGCTATCTTCCCCCTTCAAAAATAAATCGCTGCGATCTGGATCACTGCCTCCTCTCCGACGGCTGCATCATCACTGCTCGACGCATCAAACGAGCTGTAATTGGTCTGCGAGCTGTGGTCGGTAAAGGAACCGAAATTACAAACTCCATCATTATGGGATCCGATTTTTATAAACACGGAAAAGTAGAACACGAATCAGGCATTCCCTACGGAATTGGAGAAAACTGTTTGATCGATAATGCGATCATCGACAAAAACGTACGCATTGGAAACAATGTGGTTATTTCCCCTAAAAATAAACCTGCTAACGAAACAACATCCATGTATCGAATTTGCGATGGCATCATTGTAATTCCCAAAGGAACGGTTATTCCTTCTGACACGGTTCTTTAATTTTAAAAAAAATACGTGCAATTTAATCCAACAGGCAGTAAAAATAGTTGCTCATATTTTAACCAAGGAAATCAACCATGAATGTACCCATTAAACGTGCTTTATTAAGTGTCTACAACAAAGCCGGAATTATCGATTTTGCCCGTCACCTCCATGAAATGGATGTAGAACTCCTTTCTACTGGTGGTACCGCAAAAGCTATCCGCGATGCAGGGATTGCTGTGAAAGATGTTTCGGAATTTACAGGTTTTCCCGAAATGCTCAACGGGCGCGTAAAAACGCTAACCCCCCAAGTACATGCAGGTATTCTTTACCGCCGAGATGTTGAAGAACATGTTCAAACCATGGTCGACCACAACCTTGGGCAAATCGATTTGGTGTGTGTGAACCTCTACCCCTTCGAAGAAACCATCGCAACCCCAGGCGTTACGCTGGCAGATGCCATTGAACAGATCGATATTGGCGGACCCACCATGATTCGCTCCGCTGCAAAAAATATGAAATTTGTGACGGTTGTCACCGATCCTGCGGACTATGCTCGCACGATCGAAGAGATGAAAGAAAACGACGGAGCCACCACCGAAGCCTTTCGTTTTGTGTTGGGTCAAAAAGTTTTTGCGCGCGTTGCAGAATACAACGCCACCATTGCAGGCTATTTGGCGAAACAGGTAACCGAACAAGAGTTAGCAACCCCCTTTATTAAAGCGTATCCAAACGGAACCACCCTGCGCTACGGCGAAAATGCACACCAAACCGCAACGCTTTATGTGGATGCCGAGTCGCGCGAATCGACGATTGCTCAAACGGAAGTCCTGCACGGAAAAGCCATGAGCTACAACAACTATGTCGATGGTGACGGTGCGCTCGAAGCCGTGAAAGATCTTTCGGGTCAACCTGGTGTCGCAGTAATTAAACACACCAACCCATGCGGGTACGCTACGGGCGAAAGCTTATCAGAGGCCTTCGAAGCCGCCTGGACGGGCGACCCCGTCTCCGCTTTTGGCTCCGTAATTGCCGTTACACAAGAGGTCGATCTTGCTACGGCTCAATGTTTAGACGGCCGATTCATCGAAGCGCTCATTGCTCCTGGCTATGCACCCGAAGCTCTCGAACATCTGATGAAAAAGAAAAATCTACGGATTCTTAAACTCACTAAACCTATGGGTAAAGCGTTGCCTGCAAAAATGGTAAAACAGATTAATGGCGGACTACTTGTTCAAGATCTCGATACCGAACTCATTGAAAAATGGGACGTTCCCACCAAAGCACCGTTCGATGAAGCCAAAAAAGAGTTAGCACTCTTTGGAATCAAAGCGGCCAAACACACCAAATCGAACGCTATTGTGCTGGTACAGGAATATCAACCCGGACAATTCAGAGTATTGGGCATGGGAGCGGGTCAACCGAACCGAGTGGATGCACTTAAAAAACTTTCGGTTTCCAAAGCGATGGATAATTTGCGCACCGAAAACCCAGACATTACCGACGAAGAAATCCGAACCATTATTGCAGATTGCGTATTTGTTTCTGAGGCCTTCTTCCCCTTCGCCGACAGTATCGATGCCGCAGCGGAAATGGGTGCAAAATATATTGTTCAACCCGGCGGATCTATTCGCGATAACGAAGTCATTGATGCTTGCAATAAGCACAATATCGCCATGGCACTCACGGGAATGCGACACTTCAAACACTAACCCAAACAAACCCAAAAATGCGGTGAGATCTTCTCATCGCATTTTTTTTGTCTTTTCACATTGACCCCCTCAATCCTTCTCTATACATTCCTCCCTTCTTAAGCGCACCCGTAGCTCAATTGGATAGAGCACCTGACTACGAATCAGGAGGTTTCAGGTTCGACTCCTGACGGGTGCGCCATTTTTTTATATTCAAGATCCCTTCTTTAGCTTTTTTTATAAAAAAAGCACAAATGGATTGAATTGTTAACGGGAAAAATAGATACTTTTTTTTCCGTTTTGTTATTTTACATTTAGCAGATAAATACATACATGGAATAAATATTGCTAACGTATCGATTCATTATGAAAACAATTAAAATAATCCCATTATTCTCTCTTTTATTTACGCTCTTTTTTTCTTTTACTCTATCAGTACAAGCATTGGTTGTTAACCAATGGAAAAACAAAAATATAGAGGGTCGGTGGGAAAGCCAATCTAACTGGGAAAATGGAACAGTTCCCATTTCTTCGGAGTGCGTTAATTTTCGAATCCCTCATGCCCTTGTCCTACTAGATGAAACAGTTAAACTGGATCAAAGCATCCAAATTTATAGTTCAACGCTTTCGATTTCGGGAGACGGAAGTATTGTTTTTATAAATCCGGTTGATCATCGGCGATCCATCAATATCCCTGCATCAAGCGAGGGACGTTCAACCCTTACTCTTTCTGGCAACATTTCTATTGAAGGACGAATTTTACTGGCAGGAAAGGGATTTGGATATGATGCCGGAATAAGCAAAGGTTCTCTTATTCTGAAAGGAGCTAGCTCAGTAAAAGGCCCCCTTTCCATTGGAAAAGATGGTGCGGGCATCGGAACCGTTACCTTGATGGATGAATCCTCTTTTTACATCACAAAACTTGATATCCAAACATCTGAATATCAAAACGGAAAAGCTACAATAAACGTTTTAAGCGGAACCCTAACCATTGCACTAAACTCCAGCAAAAATCCGTATGACGTTTTCTTACAGGATAAAAACCGAAGGATTATCTTAGGTAAAAGCGGAACGCTTGTTATTTATACAACCCACTCCAAAAGTTTAAAAAAACGATATATTACAAATTTGATTAGACAAAAACGAATCGCTTCAATGAACGGTTATTTAGGAACGCCAATAATTAGCGACTCTAAAATCGTGCTTCGAACTCAACATTACGTGGCACCAAAAAAGAAAACCCCGCCTCCTAAAAAGAAAAAAAAGAAAAACTCCTCTTCTCACCTGATTGGATATATCGTTTTCTTAAGCGCCATTTTACTCGTTTTATTCCGACCCGCTAAAGACTCCTAAAACAGATGATCAATATTAAAACAGCTCTTACACTCCAACTTCTCTCGCTTCTCTTTTCCCTTCAAACCTTCGCCTTCCCTGAAAAATGGGTTTATTTAATGAAAGGAGAAGAACGGTTTTTCCCAGCCAACGCACCCATTACCGATGTCGCCTGTTTTTGCGCAAAAGTCGACGGCGACGGGCATCTTAAAGGCGGGCACCTGCAACCTCCCAAATTAAAAACAACCCAGTCCAACTTGCGTTATCATCTCGTGGTTACCATTCCTTGGAATGCCGATCTTGCTCATATTTATCTCAATCCAAAACTCCCTTTCCGAAATCAAATCATTAGCGATATTGTACAACGTTCAAAACCATTTGATGGTGTGCAAATCGATTTTGAAGGCATTAAAGCAGCCGATGGAACGGCATATATTAACTTTTTAGCCGCCGTTAAAAAAGCACTGCCCCAGTCAAAAATATTTAGTGTGGCCGTCATGGCTCGATGGGCATCACACAAAAAGAAACATCCGCGCGATGCGTATGATTATCCTTTTATTTCTCTCTTTGCAGATCGAGTGATTGTGATGGCGTATGACGAACATTACTCAGGCAGCAACCCGGGCTCAATGGCATCGCTACCTTGGTGTAAAAAAATATATGACTACGCCACAAAAACAATTCCTGCTAAAAAGCTAATCATGGGCATCCCTCTTTATGGTCGAGCTTGGCAAAAACCCTCCTTTGCCCATTCATACAAAAACAGTCAAATTCAAAAAGAGATTCAAAAACGAGGTGTATCCGTTTCAACAAACCCAGAAACAGGTGGACATTATCGCTTCAAAGAAACGGTCATGGTGAACGTGCACTACGAAACACTATCCTCACTTAAGGCAAAACTTACCCTTTATTCGCAACGAAAAATACAAGGCATTGCCTGCTGGCGGATCAGTCAAGAACCTAAAGGGTTTTGGGAATCCCTCTCTCCATAAAAATGCGTTTATAATTCTCTTTGATTTAAAGGGGGGAAATCCTTTATATTCATGAAATGAACAAAGAAAAAAAAGAAGAGAAAAACGTTCGCTCAAGCAACCGTGAAATTTTAGGGATTCTCACGGGAATGCTCGGGCTTATGTTGTTTTTAGGAATTTTATCTTATAATCCTAAAGATGTTGGATTATTTAATAACTATCCACAATCACACAATTGGATTGGACCCGTTGGTGCCTACGCCGCTTGCACCTCTTTTTTATATTTCGGAATCGCAGGTTATTTAATTCCGATTGGAATGTTATGGATAGGTATTACAACCGTTTGGCGATCCAACCGCCCTATCTTTCCGCGTATACTTTGGTTTGTTTTACTTCTTCTTTGTCTGTCTGGTTTAATCGATTTACAAAACAACTTTTGGCACGAAACAACCTCTAAACTTAACATTGGCACATCGGGTGGCTTATTTGGAGAAATGCTTTCCCAACGCTCGATTGGACTTTGGATTGGACATGCTGGCGCAGCCATTCTTTTTCTCGTTGGTTTTACCTTTGCATTCATTCGCTTTTTTAATATCCGACCCATCGAAGCAGGAAAAACAATTTGGGCTCTTATAAAAGCACTAAAAATAACGCCCCCCGAACCAGAAGAAATCTCTCCTTCCATTAAAAAATCAAAAAAAACCAGCAAAAAGATTGCAAGCAAAAAAATCGATCAAGAAGAACTCACAATCCAACAAATTTTAAAAGCCCAAGAGATCTCAAAAAAAGAAAAACAGATCCCAAAACCATCCAACAACACACCCACGTCTAAACCAACAACAAGCACAGAGCCAACGCCATCTTCCCCTCACCATGAATACATTCTCCCCTCAAAAGATCTACTTGACCCTGTCGTTCCGCAGAAAAAAGGAATGACCGCCACCGAGATTGCCGACACCGCTCAGATTTTACAAAATGCTCTAGAGGAGTTTGGAGTAGAAGCCAAAGTCACAGGCGTTCAGCAAGGCCCCGTAGTCACCTGCTACGAAATCCTTCCTGCTCCAGGTGTACGAGTTGAACGGATCAAATCGCTCCAAGACAATATTGCCTTAAAAATGCGTGCTGAAAGCATTCGAATTCAAGCACCCATTCCTGGAAAAGGGGTTTGTGGAGTAGAAATCCCAAACTCTACACGCCTTTCTGTATTCTTCCGTGACCTCGTAACCTCTCCTGAATTTGAAGATAAAAAACACGCTTTACCTCTTATTCTTGGCAAAGATGTAAACGGTGATAATATGATTTTTGATCTAGCCAAAATGCCACACCTGCTTATTGCCGGCGCAACAGGTGCCGGAAAATCGGTCTGCATGAACTCAATTTTAACAGGGCTTTTAATGAAGCATTCGCCTGAAGATTTAAGCTTAATCCTCGTCGATCCCAAAACCGTTGAATTTCATCAATATAACAATTTACCCCACCTTGTGGTTCCTGTAATTACGGACGCTAAAAAAGTCGCCCTGGGTCTAAAGTGGGCAATCGACGAAATGGAGCGGCGCTTTAAGTGGTTCCGACAAGCAGGGGTTCGTGATTTACCCTCATTTAACGCTCGTATAATTCAAAAACAAGAAGAACTCTTTAGCAACGACGAGCTAGAAACAGTGGAAAATAAAAAAGACCAACTTCCAGAAAAATTACCCTACATCGTAATTGTTATCGATGAGCTCGCCGACTTAATGGCTGTAGCTCAATCCGAAATCGAAGCCGGAATTGCTCGTTTAGCAGCCAAATCCCGAGCAGCAGGAATTCACCTTATTTTGGCGACACAACGCCCCGATGTGAAAGTGATTACAGGAACCATTAAAGCCAACTTCCCCGTGCGGATTGCCTTTAAAGTTTCACAAAAAGTAGACAGCCGAACCATCCTAGACCGCATGGGAGCAGATACCCTATTAGGTCGAGGTGATATGCTCGTACTACCCCCTGGCTCCGATAAACTCATTCGTTCACAAGGCGCTTTTGCAAGCGATGGCGAAATTGAGCGCGTTACCGAATTTTGTAAACAACAACGCGAACCCGTATTCATCAAAGAAATTCATGAAAAATTGAAAAAACCAACCAGCGATCTTCCCGATATGGATACCGGAGCGGATGATGAAATGTTACAGCAAGCCATTGGCGTTATTCGTCAAACAAAACGAGCATCCACGTCATCATTACAACGCCGATTACGAATTGGTTACACCCGTGCTGCTCGACTTATGGATTTACTTGAAGAACGAGGAATGATTGGGCCTCCACCCGATGGACCAGGTCCGCGGGAAATTTTAATCGATCTCGATGGTGATATTCCACAAAACCCAGGAGTAGACAATGCAACAGAATAATCTTAATCTCGGAAGTATTGGACAAAAGCTTGAATCCGCCAGACAACGAAAAGGGCTTTCTGTTTCTCAAATAGGTAGAGATACCAAAATTCTACCCAAATTCATTAATGCAATGGAATCAGATGATTTTGAAGCTCTATCCGCACCCGTATATGCCAAAAGCTTCATCCGCATGTATGCACAATATCTTGGATTAGACCCACAACCACTAATTGATGACTACCTATCCATCCATGTTCCAAACCAAAAACGCCACCACGAAGATTCCAAACGTTCTATTCATGACACAACATCTTCTGAAGAAACCCATCCTACATCTGCTGAAAACACAAAAAAAATACACCCCTTCAACCCATCAAATTCATTTATAAAACCACAGACATACGCCCCATTAAATCATACAAAAACAATCATCATTTCAGCGGTAAGCATTCTTATTATCCTTCTCTTTATTTTTACGGTACAGCAATGTAGTCATGACGAAGAAAACCAACCCGTTCCCTCACCAGGTGCAACCCAACTCAAACGTACCAGTTTGATTGAAACCGTTCCTGATGCCTACCTAACCGAATCAGATACGATTGAAGTGGATTTGAATAAAAAATAATGAAAAATTTACCCAACCATTTAACTGTTAGTCGCTTTTGGATGACCGCTGTAATGATGCTCTGCATGAGTATTCAATTTCCATACGCACTAGTCATTGCACTCATCATCTTTATCGTCGCCAGTATCACCGACGCACTCGACGGCTATTTAGCACGCAATTATTATGGCTGCACCTCCTTCGGAAAATTAATGGATCCCTTGGCAGACAAAGTTTTAGTTTGCGCCGCATTTGTTGGATTTGTTGAACTCGAAAGCATTAGTGCTTGGATGGTCGTACTCATTATTGCCCGCGAATTTATGGTAACAGGCATGCGCTTGCTCTTCATCGAAAAAGGAATTGTAATGGCGGCCGGAAAATGGGGAAAAATTAAAACAACAATCCAAATGCTCGTTATCTGCCTGCTCTTTTTTGGTCTTATTTGGGATCAAGTTGACTGGTTACCTGGTCCTCACAGTCGCTTTGCATGGTGGCTTGGTTTAGGTACTGCACTCATCACAGCGTGGTCGGGAGTCGTCTATTTCTGGCAAGAGCGCCACGCCATTAGAGACAAGGAAAAATAGCGTGAATTCCCATTGGCATCTACGCAAATGCGCAAAAGCTTGTGCAAGCTGTCAATCTGCCTTTGCAGATCAACAGATCGTTCATTCACACCTGCACATCGACGAAAACCTCTACTCTCGCCACGACTTTTGCGCCACTTGCCACAAAAAAAATGACCCCGCATTAAGCACTTGGAAAACCCTCTTTCACGCCCCCGAATCAAATAAAGAAAACCTTGTAGAAAAAAAAGATGCCGAATCACTTTTTCGCCACCTCCTCGCCAAAGAAAACGAAGAGGATTTTAACGCCATCTTTATTCTAGCCGTCATGCTAGAACGTAAAAAAATATTGATCGAGCGCGATGTTCAAAAAACAGCAACCGGTCAAAAACTCCGCATTTATGAACGCAAAAAAACCGGCGAAACCTTTTTAATTACCGA
>Ga0256827_10002987_pt1 | contig 10793 bp, 8 predicted proteins | sample CV84metaG_FD_185977 | JGI IMG/M metagenome (GOLD analysis project Ga0256827, IMG submission 185977) | Hydrothermal vent microbial communities from East Pacific Rise, Pacific Ocean - CV84 | ecosystem: Environmental > Aquatic > Marine > Hydrothermal vents | place: Pacific Ocean: East Pacific Rise...
TATATCGAAGAAGCCAGTTTTGGAAGTATAGGCCTGGGTGCTCATTACGACTCTGATTATAAAGCAGGCATTTTAATATCCAGTAAGTTTAGAAATGTTTTCTTGAAAAATACCTTACTGGAGTTTGTTGTTGGTTTAAGCGAGAATCCTCATGCCACTTTTAAATATTATCAGAAAAATGGATTAAAACCAAGTTTTGGTATTTCGTCGAATTGGGTGAGTTTTTCTTTTGCTGAATATAATAACGGCAAAGATAAAATAGCAGAATACAGATTCAATCATTCTGTGACTAATGTTTATGTGCAGTCTCAGAATAAAAAAACGGTGGCTTTTGGTCTCGGTTTGCAACTTGAATTCTCGGGTTTACGTAATGATATTGGTCTTGATTTTGATGTTAATAACCCCATGATGACCCAAACCAATTTCAACTTATACACTTATTTAAAAGTGGATAGATGGGATAAGAGCTTTTTCCCTCATACAGGTGGCAAAGCCGATTTGAAAGCCATATTTGTTACCGAGTTCTTGACCGGGGGAAATATGAATTTTGGTGATAAAGTAACAGTGATCTCAGGTGTTTACGACAGGGCTATTGCCATTGCGCCTAAATGGACATTCCGGCCAAGAGTAAACCTGGGTTTGAGTTTTGGTAGCGGAAGTTATTACAGTCAGATGTTCTTATTGGGAGGGCAAGGAAATGATTATTTGTATGGAATGGTGAGTTTCAACGGTTTGAATGTGGCACAGCTTGCCGGAAGACAAATGGTGGCAGGCCGATTGAGTTTGCAATATAATATTTTCCAAAAGCATTATTTATCTGCTACCGTTGATATGGGTAATGTATCGCATGCCAGAGAAGATTTATTCGATTTTACTTTTGGCGCAGCAGGATATGGTGTTACTTATGGTTACGACAGCTTTATTGGACCACTGGAACTCTCGGTGATGGGCTCCAATTATCGTGGTATTTCAGCTTTTATCAATCTGGGATTCTGGTTCTAAATGAGCTGCTACTATATAAAACAAGCCTCAAATATTATATATTTGAGGCTTGTTTTATAAGTGAAAAAAATGAACAGAATGTTATTTCTTTTTAGGGTCTGTCTTCTGTAGTTTACTTTCTTTTTGTACTGTTTTCTGATGAGAACAACAGTCTTTTTTAGAGCCGTGTTTTCCACCATTGCAGTTAGTAGCCGATAGCTTCTTTTCGTCACATCCTTTTTTCTTGGTGGCCTTGGCCTTCTTCTTTACATCTTGTACAATTATCGTTGCTTCGTTTGTTGTAGAAGTAAATGTAGCAGCCATACTTCCACTAACTAAGAAAGCTGCTATGCTTATGCTTAATAATAATTTTTTCATGCTTTTTTGTCTTTTAATTATTTATCTTTCAAAAGTATAGCAGATTATTCGTTTGTATTGTTAATGATATGTTATTTGCTGTTAAATAAATGTTATTGTAATAACAGATGAATTTGTTTCAATCAAAGATAATGATGATAATAGATGTGATTATATTTTTAAATTTGCATGAGAAATAATTCACTTTATTGTTTTAAAGATGCCACAGACTACAGTAGTAAACAGGATAAAACTAATTAGATAATATGAGAACAGGAATACTAATCATCGTTTTGTCCGGTTTGTCGATACTTGGGGTAGCTATCACCCAGATATTTTGGGTGGAAAATGCTTATAGAGTAAAGAAAACACAGTTTAGTGAGAAGACTCAGGTAGGCTTAAAGTCTATTGTAAATAACCTTTACACACTTAAAAGTAAAACAGAACCCGTACAAAAATGTTCTAAAAGTGTTTGTAATACCTTGGTCGATTTTAAAAATAATTCCAAAGATCTCAGCTTGTTAGATAGTCTGTTTAAGAGTGAGTTTAATAGCATTGCCCCCGAAAAAGACTATGTTTATGGTATATATAAAGGTTATAGGAACGGCTTGGAGATGGTAGCCAGTTTGGATACCTTATATAAAAATGAGATTATCAACTCCGATTTAAAAGTTTCTTTATCATGCCTTTACGACCATAAGGCTTCTTATGTTTTAGCCGTTTACTTTATTAATGAGAATCATATTATTTATAAGCAAATGCTGAATGTTTTCATTATCTCTATCATTTTATTATTGATTATTGGAGGTAGTTTCATTTACATCATATACATATCATTCAAGCAAAAGCAATTGTCGGTGATAAAAACCGATTTTGTAAATAATATGACACATGAGTTTAAAACACCTATCTCTACTGTTTCGCTCACCTCCGAGATGTTGTTGAGAGACGATGTGATATCTAAACCCGAACTGGCCAAAAAATATGCTAAGGTCATTTACGAAGAAAACCAAAGATTGAAATTGCAGGTAGATCAGGTATTACAAGTGGCAGTGATTGATAAGGGTGAAATAAAGATTAGAAAAGGAGATATTGACACTCATAAAATCATTTCGGATTTAATAAATAAAATACAAATATCATTAACCGAAAGAGGTGGTGTTATTGAAAGTCAGTTGAATGCTAAATACCCGAAAATATGGGCCGATAAAATGCATTTTACCAATATTATTAGTAATTTGCTCGATAATGCCAATAAGTATACTTTAAATAGTCCGCTTATCACGGTGAGTACAAAAAATACCAGTAAAGGGATTATTATCAGTGTACAGGATAATGGCATAGGAATAAAAAAAGAGAATCAGAAACACATTTTCCGCCAGTTTTACAGAGTGCATACCGGAAATATACATGATGTAAAAGGCTTTGGATTAGGTTTATATTACGTAAAACTGATGGTAGAGTCGCACGGTGGATATGTGAAGCTGGAAAGTGAATGGGAAAAAGGTTGTAAGTTTAGTGTCTTCTTTCCATTTAATGACGAACCCAGCCTGACAAACTATGTAACACAATCAAAGAATGATTAAATTGCAAGCTTGTTATTTAAGTATAACACAAAAGTATTAAAGGATGAAAATGAATAAAAATGAAAAATAAAACCAAAATATTACTTGTTGAAGACGATGCCAATTTAAGCATGGTTTTGCATGATTATTTAGAAATGATAGGCTATGATACTGTTCTGGAGAAAGATGGTGAGGCCGGACTAAGAGCATTTAATAATAATAAATTCGATTTGTGTATTTTAGATGTGATGATGCCCAAAAAAGACGGCTTTAGTCTGGCTAAAGATATCCGTAGCATTAATGCACATATTCCTATCATCTTTTTAACAGCCAAAACACTTAAGGAAGACCGCATCACCGGTTTTAAGATAGGTGGGGATGATTATATTACCAAACCTTTTAGTACCGAGGAACTGAGCCTCAGGATAAGTGCCATACTTAAAAGAACCGAGAATCAGTATATGAAAAAAACCACACCGGATATTATTTCGCTGGGGACTATCGACTTCGACCATAGGAATATGATTTTATTACATCAAGGGAAAAAATATTCACTCACCAAAAAAGAAGCGGCCCTATTACGTTTATTGGCCGAAAATAAAAACGAGTTAGTGGAACGCGATTATGCATTGGAACAAATATGGGGCACCAGCGATTATTTCATCGGCAGGAGTATGGATGTTTTTATTGCAAAACTTCGAAAGATATTAAAATTAGATCCGCATATTGCTATTATCAACGTCCATGGCACCGGTTTTAAATTAGAAGTATCGGAATAAATCAAAGCATTTAGTATTTTTGCTTTTTATAATACTATTGAGTTTATTAGTAACTACATATCAGTTTAATGTTAAACATACCGAAATATTTTTTTATCATTTTATTCTTTAGCAGTGTATTTATAGTTCATTCTTTTGCACAGCAAGGGGGTGCTTCAAGTTCCAGAAAAAGAATAAACCTGCAACATGCCGATGTGGTGTTTTTTGAGAATATTTCGGGCCATACATCGCAAAGGCTTGTAGGTAATGTAAAAGCAGAACACGATGGCTCTTTATTATTTTGCGATAGCGCTTATTTATATGGCAATAACAGCATGGATGCTTTTGGACATGTGCATATTATTATCAATGATTCCTTAGATCTTTATGGCGATAAATTATTCTATAATGGTAATACAAAGATTGCAGAGTTTCACCAGAATGTTAGAATGGTAGATAAAAAAGCCACGCTTTATACCGATGAGCTGATATATAACAGGAATACGGCCATAGGCGAATACTTTATATGGGGGCGTATTGTCGATTCAACCAATGTGTTAACCAGTAAGAAAGGCTATTATTATAACCAATTGGAAACCATCTTTTTTAAAGATAGTGTGGTGGTGGTAAATCCGGATTATATCATGAAATCGGATACCTTGAAGTACCGTACTAACAGCGAAAGGGTTTTCTTTGATGGTCCAACTACCATACAGGGCGACAGCTCGTTTTTATATGCCGAAGATGGCTTTTATGATACCAAATATAAAGAAGCCAAATTAAGCAAAAATGCTTTTATTCAGCGTAATTCTAATACCATTAGTGGCGATTCTATTTACTATAATAAGTTTTTGGGTATCTCGGAGGCTTTTCGAAATGTAGTGATGACGGATACCACCAATAATGTGGTGATTACAGGTGAATACGGTATTTATGATAAACCTCATAAATATGCTTATATGGTCGACAGTGCACAAGCCATTTTTGTGGATGATCAAGATTCTTTATTTGTGCATGCCGATACACTGATGCTTACTTTTGATTCCATAGATAAAACCAAAGAATTGAAGGCCTATTATAAAATGAAATTCTATAGAGAGAGTGTACAGGGCATGGCCGATAGTATGGTGTATCTGTTTGCCGATTCTAATATGAGTTTCTATCATGGTCCTATGTTTTGGTTCGATGATAATCAGATTAGCAGCCAAAAGGTAGACTTTTTTACGGTGGACGGAAATTTGGATTCGGCCGCCTTTTCCCGCGATGTGTTTATCGTTAGCCAGGATACCATAGACCCTCAATATTATAATCAGCTGAGTGGCGATAATATGTATGCCTGGTTCCACGAAAACGATTTGAGGAAAATCCTGATAGAAGGTAAGGCAGAGTCGATATTCTTTTTATGGGAAGAGGATGGCACTTCCATGGGGATGAATAGAATAAGTTCTAAGGATATGGTTATCTTTCTTGAAGATAAGCAGTTAAAGAGTTTTACTTGTATCGAACAACCGATGCCCAAACTTTATCCTCTAAGGTATGTAGACAGAACCAATGAAAAACTAAAGGGTTTTATCTGGAAAATCAAAGACCGTCCCAAGAAACGGGAAGATATTTTTAATTGGTAAGAGTAATGGGGATTCAACGATCATCTAAAATATTGAGAATTTCACATATTTCTTAGGATTGGCTTTTACATCCTCCAATAACAGATTTAAATCTCTGGCTGTTTTCTCTAATTCAAAATATAAGGTGTCGTTGTTAATTAACATGCCCATAGAGCCTTCGCCGGTATCTATCTTTCGCATGATAGAAGAAAGATCAACCATGGCTTTATTGGCATTATTGATGGTTGCAGCTAAATTGGCAGCGGCCAGGCTATCACTTATCTCATGAAAATTAACCAGGATGGCCGTTAAATGCTCATTGTTTTGTTCAAGGTTTTTGGTTATTGATTCGGCATTATCTAATATCCTTTTTACTTTTCCTTTTTCTGAGGTGACAATACTATCCAGGTTATCGGTAACAGATTCCACATTAATGAGCGATTGCTCCAAATGATTCAGGCTTTGTTTTATATTCTCCGATGTTTCGCTGTTTAGGATGGTTTGCAAATTCGCGATGATATCTCCAACATCTTCCAATAGTTCTTCGGCTTTATTCTTTATTGGACCTAGTGTTTTTTCCATTTGTTCTTGCAAAGTGCTTTCTATCATGGTTTTTATAGTATCACCATTTACTAGTATTTCAGGAGAATCGCCCAATGCCAGACTAATAGCTTTGGTCCCCATCAGGTCGGTACTAATAATTTTTGCAATGGTATTTTTTGCCAAAGGGAACTCCTGTGTTACCAAAAGCTCAACAATGATTCTGCCGGAATTATTCTCTTCAAATTTCAAGGAACGGACAAGACCTGCCCTTAAACCATTAATAAAAATGGGATCTGCTTTTTCGAGTCCGCTTACATCGTAATATTTGGCATAAAAAACACGTTCTTTTGTAAAGACATCTTTTCCCTTTAAGAAGTTATATCCCCAAAACAATAAGACTGAGGCTACAATAAATATGATTCCTATTTTAGTTTCTTTGGTTATCTTCATATTGTAAATGCATTAAAAGCTAATATTATTAATGTAATATTGTTGCACAAATGTATGAATAATTCTTTACGATATTACTCTAACATGGCTTTTGCTTCTTTTAAACTGATTCTTTTTCCTTGATAAAAAGCCACTATAAAAGCATCTTTAAAACCTAGTTTTCTAACTTCCGATTGTAAGTCAATAGCTTGTGAATAATCCGATGTTTCGCCACTGGTATATCTGTACAGACCTTTGTATTTGTAAGAACTGACTTTAGGAAGCTGTTTGTACTTTTTTTCGTTGAGTGTTTTCTGGCTGCTTAAACTTAAAAACTGAACTTTAAAAACGGGAAGGTTTTTAGGGGCAGAAGAAACAGGAGACTTGGGTGTCTCTTTCTTTTTTGGGGTATGTACCACTTCTTTAGGGGTGGTTTTTTTATTTTCTGCTGTAAGTGTTATTGGAGTTTTTTCTTCTTTCTTTACCACCGTTTTATGAGTTATTTTTTCTTTTTCTACGGCATCATGTGCCTCTTTATAATCGCTGACGGCTGTGGTAATGGCTTGGCTTATCTTGAGTTGTCCTTCCTGGCTGTTCAGGAATTTCTCATCATTTTTATTACTTAAGAATCCGGTTTCGATTAAGATGCCGGGCATGGTAGTTTTGTATAACACCCAAAATCCGGCCTGTTTAACACCTCTGTCTTTTAAAGGGGTACTTGCCGAGAATTCGTCTTGTATCTTGCTTGCCAGATCTAAGTTATAGGATAAAAAACTATTCTGAAAGAAATTAAAGATGATATGACTCTCGTCGGTGGTAGGGTCAAAGCCATCATATTGTTCTTTATAATCATCTTCTAAAAGAATAGCTGCATTTTCTTTTTGTGCCACATTTAAATTGGCTTCACTTTTATGCAATCCCATCACATAAGTCTCGGAGCCATGAGGTTGAGGCGAAGTATTAGAATTACAATGTATGGAGATAAATAAATCGGCCTTTTTTTTATTGGCTATCTCGGCACGTGTTTTTAAAGGGATAAAAACATCCGTTTTTCGGGTGTAAATGATTTCAACATCGGGGTATTTCTTTTTAATGAGTTGTCCTGTTTTTAAAGCAATAGACAAAACCACATCTTTTTCTCTGCTATATTTCCCCGATGCCCCCGGATCTTTCCCTCCATGCCCGGCATCAATAACTATTTTGCTTAAAATAGTTTGTGCTGTAAGATTATTCTGAATAAAAAATAATGATAAAATAAGGATGCTTAGTTGTATAGTCCTGTTTTTCAGTAAAGTATAATTTCTTATAAAAGAAATATCAGAAGTAGAATATATTGTGTGGTGCTTCATGCTTATTAATTAGTATTTTTATTAGATTTGAAGTTAAAATTACTGAATATAATCGTTTGTCTAATTTCATCATATACAAATTGTTAACGAAATTGTTAACACTAAATTGTCTTCGCTATTTGATGCTCTTGGGTGTCTTATGCACGAGTGTATTTGTGAGTGCCCAAAATAAAGGCACACAAGAGACTATGCAAGAGCTTTCTCAAGACAGACCTTTGATAGATTCATTAAGCCGGCAAGAGTCCCTGACGGATACCTTATTAATGTCTCAGGATACCATTACCGATCATGCTATCTCTATTGACAGTATCGTACCGCAAAGGAAATCATCTATAGATGATATTGTTGAATACCCCGCTGAAGATTCTATCCGTTTCGATTTAAAAGCCAAGAAAGTATATTTATATAAGGATGCCAATTTAACCTATGGTAGCTTAAACCTAAAGGGCGATTATATGGAAATTGATTTCTCGAAAAGCGAAATATTTTCCAGAGGTGTAGAAGATAGTGTTGGACATATTATGGGGAGTCCTGTTTTTAAAGAGAGTGAAAACGAGTTTGCCAGCGATGGGATTCGCTATAATTTTGATACTAAGAAAGGTTTGATAACAGGCGTTAGAACCGAGGAGAGTGGCGGTTTTTTACATGGAGATGTGATTAAGAAAATGCCCGATAATACAGCCTATATCAAAGGAGGGACCTTTACAACCTGCGATTTGGAACATCCACATTATACCTTTCGTTTTCGTCGATCGAAAGTGATTCCCGGAGATAAAATAATTACAGGACCGGCTTATTTTCAGATTGCCGATGTGCCAACACCTTTATTGGTTCCCTTTGGCTTATTTCCCAATCAGAGCGGTAAGCAGTCCGGTATTATCATTCCGAGTTATGGTGAATCAAAGAAACAAGGTTTTTATTTTATGGATGGAGGATATTATTGGGCTGTAAACGATTATGTAGACCTTACCTTCCTGGGAAGTATCTATACGCGTGGGAGTTGGTCTGTAAATACCAAAGCGAAATATAAACTGCGTTATAAGTTTTCGGGCAATCTCGATTTAAAATATGCCATTAATATATTGGGGAGTGAGGGCTCACCCGATTATCAGAGAAGTAAAGATTTTAAAATCTATTGGACACACTCGCAAGATCCTAAGGCCCGGCCAAAGAGTAAGTTCTCGGCCAATGTGAACATTCGTTCCAGTTCGTTCAACGAGTTTGAATTAAGTAATTCATATAACGACAGGTTATCAAATACTTTTCAATCGAGTATCAACTATTCCACCCGTTTTGGCGATGGCTGGAATATGAATGTTAACCTGGGGCATAGTCAAAATACACAAAACAAAACCATAAGCTTAACAGTGCCTCAGATCTCCTTATCAGGAACCCGTATTTTCCCTTTCCGAAGGAAAGAAAGACAAGGGAAATTAAAATGGTACGAGAATATTAGTATTAAATATAGTGTGATAGCCAAGAATCAGATAAATGTAGCCGATACACTATTGTTTACTCCGGGATGGGAGGAATATTTCCAGAATGGTATGAAACATACCATCCCCATTAATAGTTCGGTAAAGGTGTTGAAACATCTCAACTGGACCAATACCGTAAATATCACTTCCAGATGGTATTCACAGTATTATACGCAGGATTGGGTAGAGGAGTCCTATCTGGGAATCGACACGGCTTATGTAGTGAAAGATACGGTGAATGGTTTTGTAACAGCCAACGATTTCAACTATACATCTGCTTTTAATACCAAGATTTATGGGATGTTTATGTTTGGCTCCAATTTCCCTATCAATGCCATCCGTCACGTATTAACACCTTCCATATCCTTTTCGTACCGGCCGGATTTTAGTGAATCGCAATGGGGCTATTACGATAGCTATTATGATACAAATAGAGACGAAGAGATTATCTATTCTAATTTTCAAGGGGCTATTTATGGCTCTCCTTCCAGCGGAAAACAAGGAGCTCTGAATTTTAAACTGTCCAATAATTTCGAGATGAAAGTCCGTGATAGAACCGATACGGTAAGTGGGACAAAGAAAGTGGTGTTGATTGATAATTTAAGTTTTACTACCTCTTATAATATGGCTAAGGATTCCTTACAATGGTCGCCAATGTTGATTTCTGCCCGGACCAAATTATTTAAAAACCTCGATATTAAATATGCCAGTGCCTGGGATCCTTATATCTTAGATGCTACAGGTTCTAAAAACCTCAATCAGTTTGAGTGGAATGTGAACCATCGTTTGTTCAGGATGAAAGATATGAATTGGACAGTAGGTATGAATTTGTCATTATCCAATAAAACATTTAATAAAAAGGGAGAGGCCGAAGATATTGGTAAAGAGGAGGATGGAAAAAAGAAAGAAAAGAAAAAAGAACAGGTGAAAGCCGGAACCATACCCTGGTCGTTGAATTTAAACTATAGCTTAAGATATGGTATCCGTAATAACTATCATCAATATGTATTGGTAAAAGATGAAACTATTGTACAAACCCTAGGGTTTACGGGCAATGTACAACTGACCCCCAATTGGAAAATAAGCTTCACATCGGGTTGGGACTTTGAGGCCAACGATCTGTCTTATACTCAAATACAGATACATAGAGATTTACATTGTTGGGAAATGCATTTTAGCTGGATTCCTTTTGGTACCTGGCAGAGCTGGAACTTTAGTATCAATATTAAATCAACTATGTTTAAAGATTTAAAAGTAGAGAAAAAGAAATCGCATCTGGATAGATAGAATGAATATTTAAAGATTTAAAAACATAAAACAATCATCATGAAGAAAGTAATATTTACAGAAAACGCTCCTAAGGCCATAGGCCCTTATAGTCAGGCTATCGAAATAAATGGTCAATTATTTATCTCAGGTCAGGTTCCTGTCGATCCTGCTACTTCCAAAGTAGTGGAAGGTGGTATTATTGCCCAAACAGAGCAGGTGATGAAGAATATTGAAGCCATATTATACGAAGCCGGATATACTTTTGCTGACGTGGTAAAATCTACTTGTTTATTATCCGATATGGCTAATTTTTCTGCTATGAACGAGGTGTATGGAAAATACTATGCCGAAAATCCACCTGCACGAGCTGCTTTTGCTGTTAAAGAATTACCTTTGGGTGTATTAGTGGAAATTGAAACTCTGGCTGTTAAATAATTTAATTTTAACATCAATATCTTTG
>Ga0256827_10002988_pt1 | contig 10792 bp, 14 predicted proteins | sample CV84metaG_FD_185977 | JGI IMG/M metagenome (GOLD analysis project Ga0256827, IMG submission 185977) | Hydrothermal vent microbial communities from East Pacific Rise, Pacific Ocean - CV84 | ecosystem: Environmental > Aquatic > Marine > Hydrothermal vents | place: Pacific Ocean: East Pacific Rise...
GATGACCATTAAATGCAATCCCCATCAGATCCCAACACTCACGCTCATGCCAGTTGGCAGTCCCCCAGACCGTACTAACAGTATCAATATTGGCATTTTTCTCTTCAACCGGCGCCTTGATCCGAATCCGTTGTTTTGTCGCAATATTGTAGAGGTTATAGACCACCATAAAACGCGGAGTCTGCCCCATGTAGTCGACTCCACACAGATCACAAAGCAGGTTGTAACCAAATTCATCACGCATAAAGGTGCAAATTTCAACAATCTGCTCTTTCTTCACCGTGACTGTTGTTTCCCCCCGAAATTCAACGACGCCTAAAACTTCTGCGGAGAATTTTTTCTTTAATTTTTCAACAATCGCTTGATCGCTCATTGATTTTTCCTGTTATCAACATAACGGCCATCAGGCCTTATTGTGAACCACGTCACCGACACCAATAGCAGCACCAAAGGTATTGCGCTCAGCACGAATTTTATCCTGAAGTTTCATCAAACCGTAAAGAAGACCTTCGGGACGCGGGGGGCAACCGGGAATATAGACATCAACAGGCAGAAATTCATCAACCCCCTGTACGGTACTGTATGTATCAAAAATCCCCCCCGAGGAAGCACAGGCACCCATCGCAATAACATAACGCGGCTCCGGCATCTGCTCGTAGACAGTTTTGATAACCGGTACCATTTTTTTCGTCACGGTCCCGGCAATAATAATCACATCCGCCTGACGCGGAGAAGCACGGAACAAAATTCCCATCCGATCAAGGTCAAAACGGGCAGCACCGGTCGCCATCATTTCAATAGCACAGCAAGCTAGGCCAAAAGTGAGTGGCCACATAGAACTGGCCCGTGACCAGTTAACTAATTTATCCAGACTCGTGGTAATAAAACCGCTACCGAGTGTTTTTGGTTGCTCTATTCCCATTCCAGAGCTCCTTTTTTCCAGACATAGATAAAGCCGACGAGAAGAATAATGATAAAAACCCCCATCTCAACAAAACCGAATACCCCAAGTCGCTTGAACATAACTGCCCATGGATAGAGAAAAACTGCCTCAATATCAAAGAGGATAAAAAGCATTGCGACAATATAGAATTTGATGGAGAAGCGTTCTTGGGCCGAACTCAGCAGGGGCATACCACACTCATATGGTGCCAACTTCACCGCACTGGGCTTCTTTACCCCGATAAGCCGGGATAAAACCACCGAGCCAATAGCAAAAGCGAAGGCGATTCCCATGACGACCAGAATCGGCAAATAAATATCCAGCATAAAAAACCGCTCCTTCCTTAGAAGAGATTGAACTGTTCAGCTTTGCTTGAGAGCTGACAGGACACCCCGCAGCGTTGAAAAACTAGGATAATTCCCCCAATATGTCAAGGAAAATACCGTATACTGTATGCAATTAAGGGATTTGAAAAAATCAATTTTTCATCTGAAATTACTACGTTTTTTGGTTGGTCTTTGGTTTTTTTACTTATGTTTTTTTATTTTTACATTGAGCAGCATATAACTCTGGTAACGAAAACCAACCGGGGGAGACACAACGAAGCTCATTTTGCCAAATTGATCAATTTACCCATCTGCTCACGATCAAAGGTGTAATGCTTACGACAATATTCACAAACCACATCAACCGGGTCCTGATCATCACGTAGAGATGTCAGCTCCTGACGACCAAGTCCTATTAACATCTGTTCAATCTGCCGCCGAGTGCAGGGACAAAAGAATTTAAGAGGGATCTTCTGCTCTACCTGAAACTCTGCTGACCCAAATAGCCGCGCAAGAATTTCCGTAGGGGATAGCCCCTGTCGCAACATACTGGTGGTGGGAGGGAGGTTTTTTATCCTCTCAGCCAACACCTCAACCTGTCCAGCATCTCCCGGGGGAAGAGATTGAACCAAAAATCCCCCGGCAACAGCAACCCGACCTTCGGCATCAAGCTCTACCCCCAAACCAATACTCGAAGGGATTTGTTCTGAACTGGTCAGATACCAGGCCAGGTCTTCGGCAATTTCACTACTCTGCAATTGCACCATACTCTGGTAGGGCTCTTTTAAGCCAAGATCTTTCCAGACGTGGAGAAAACCTGCCCTACCAACAGCCCCTGCAACATCAAAGTGATCACCATCCGGAGGCAATCCGGCAATCGGGTTGCGAATCGTTCCACGAATCCTCCCTTTGGCGTCGGCTTCAACGCTTAACTTACCCAGCGGCCCGTTCCCCTCAATCACCAGAGCCAAGCGTTGCTCCCCCTTCAGCAGACAACCCAATAAAGCTCCACCGGTCAACAGCCGCCCCAGTGCAACAGTTGCAGTAAAATCAGTTTGTTGTTTTTCACAGATGGTCGCAACCAGATCGGTTGTGACTGCAGCAGCCGCACGAAATAAACCATCTGGACTGATTACACGGATCAAATGATCTGTCATTACTCCACCCTCAACGATATTTTACGATTAAGCCCTTAAACGGTGTCCCCGACCAATTAACCAGGCCGCCCAGACAAATAAAATAACCGCAAGCACCCCACTAAACCCAAAAGCAACCAGATAACTGGTATCACCAAAACCGATCAGAGCATGACGAAAACCATCAATCAGATAAAATAATGGGTTCAAATGTGAAAGACTTCCCCACGGAGAGGGAAGGATGGAAATGGGATAAAATACCCCACCAAGAAAGATCAATGGCATGATGAGAAAGCTGGTATACATGGAAATAGTATCAAAACTCTGGGCATAGATTGCTGCGATCAATCCAAATTGGGCAAACATGAAGCTCGCCAACATGGCCATCAATATCCCCAGTAATGGAGATTCCCAGGGGAGGACGGCAAACATGGTTGAGATCAACCATACCACCGAACCGACCAGCAACCCACGAAGCATTGCCGCCAGAGTATAGGCCATAATAAACTGTGGGGGGCTGACCGGGGTAACCAGCAGATCGACAATCCCTCCGAGATAGCGTGACATGAACAATGATGACGAGGTATTGGCAAAGGAGTTATTAATAATTCCCATCATAATTAAACCCGGAATAACAAACTGCGCATAACTGAACCCTTCAACAATACTCAGACGATCTCCCAAGGTTGCGCCAAAAACCAGCAGATAAAGACCAGCAGTGACAATCGGAGCCAGAAGAGTCTGCTTTGACACCCGCCAGAAGCGGAGGATTTCCTTACGCAACAGGGTAAAAAACGGGAGCCATGGATAAAAGCACTGTTTAAGATCAAAGTCCATTCGCACTCCCGTTCATCCCGGTCAACTGGATGAAAACCTCTTCAAGATTACTTTGATCGGTTTCAATATCACGAATTTTCAGCCGCTGATGGCTACAAAGTTGGGCGAGAATTGAACCAACATTGGCATCAGCCGGAAGATTGAGTAGTAACATTCGGCCATCGGCTTTTAACTGCGGCTGACAATTTTCCAACCCCGCCGGTATTTCAGATAGCGGATCAACCAACCATAAACGTAACTGCCGATTGGATAGGCGCCGCACCAGCTCGTGGGTCTCCTCCAGGGCAATCAGATCGCCATGATTCATGATGGCAATTCGATCACACATCTCCTCAGCCTCTTCCAGGTAATGGGTAGTCAACAGAATTGTTGTTCCCTGCCGGTTAATTTCACGGACAAACTCCCATAGACTATGGCGCAATTCTACATCCACCCCGGCAGTCGGTTCATCGAGTATCAACAATTGGGGCTTATGGATCATCGCTTTGGCAATCATGAAGCGTCGCTTCAGCCCCCCCGATAACTTTAACATCACTTTATGCAGATGGGGTCGTAACCCAAGTCGATCAATCAGAAGTTGTCGCCAGACAGGATCATCCTTAACTCCGTAATAGCCAGCATGGAGTTTAAGTGCCTGATCGATGGTAAAAAAATTATCAATGACAACTTCCTGATGGACCACACCAAGCATCCTGCGGGTATAGCGATAATCGCGCTGGTTGTCATAACCAAAGGCGGTAATACTCCCCGAACCCAGACGAACAACCCCGGCTATCATATTGATCGTAGTACTTTTCCCGGCCCCATTGGGACCAAGCAAACCAAAAATTTCCCCCTCATTAATGGTGAAATTAACCCCTTTTACTGCCGGGACACCATCAAAGGACTTATGTAGATTTTCTATGACCAGTGCACTCATGGCGCGAATATACAACTGCATCATCAGCCATGCAAGGGGGGAGGGTCTCAATCCTGATTATATTTGCAATCAAGACAAAACCTGGACTTTGAGCTTCTTGACAGAGACAATAAACTTAACCATGATGGTATTATTGTAGGTTCTAGCTCAATTAGTATCTATGTTCGGAACAGAGACCACACAAAGGGAACAGCTTCAGCCGATGCTCATAAAGAAAATACGCTCCTATCTGATTGCCAAAAGTTATGATTATGCTATGGGGAATACGGAAAAACGTTGTCTGCAAGGCTGGCGCAGGGAACTACTTGCTCAAGCACGTGGAACTCTACTGGAAATTGGGGCGGGAACGGGAGTCAATCTTCCCCACTATCCGGAGACGGTAACACAGATTATCCTCAGTGAGCCGGACAGACAGATGCGCCTGCGGCTGCAGCATAAAACAGATATTTGCCGACGGAACCAATTCAGCATCACTCCTTGGGAAGCCGATGCGATAGAGATGCCGGATGCTTCCTTTGACACCATTGTCTCCACTCTGGTTCTCTGTTCTGTCCCCAGCCTTAAAACCAGCCTCGGTGAGATCTATCGTTTACTGAAGCCGAATGGTATTCTCCTGTTTCTTGAACACGTGATCTCGGATCACCCGACAACCCGAACCTGGCAACACCGCATTGAGCCCCTCTGGAGCTTCTGTGCCGGAGATTGTCATTTAACCCGCGATACAGAAACAGCAATTCGTGCCACAGGTCTGAAAATTGAACAATTGATTGAGGCACCGATGATAGGAACACCAGCCTTTGTAGAGAGGACAATTCGCGGGGTAGCCAGGAAATCAGCCCCCTTGGCAGAAGTGGTTTAAATATGCTCAACCTGAAAAACAGATTGTGCCAATTATTTTCAACTAAGCCGTCAGTTGAAAATAATTTTGATCTAGATAACATTCCCCCCTGTCCGGTCTGTGCATCAACCGATGTCGCTATCTTTATCTATGGCAAGCCACCATTAAGAAAGGTCATTCTTGAAGGGTTGGAATCAGGGAAAATTATTTCAGGTGGTTGCATGATTCGGAGAACTGCTCCAAAGTGGCATTGCTATAATTGTAATAAAGATTTTGGGCGACTGCGTTAGCCAGTTGCAACCCAACCCATAACTGAATCTTTCCATTAAGGTTCAACAAAACAGCTCAAGGAGATAAAAACTATGGCAAAAGCAAGTGCACGACACATATTGGTTCCTTCTGAAGAGGAGTGTAACAATTTGAAAACAGAAATTGAAGCCGGTGCTGACTTTGCGGAGGTCGCAAAAAAACATTCAAAGTGCCCTTCCAGTCAACAGGGGGGAGCATTAGGGGAGTTCTCTCCCGGGCAAATGGTTAAGGAATTCGACGATGTGGTTTTCAGTGGCGAAGTTGGTAAGGTTCTCGGGCCAGTAAAAACTCAGTTTGGCTATCACCTGATCGAAGTAACAGCCCGGACCGAATAGTCATAGATTCATATCTATCAAGATCAAGGCAAAACAAAACCCCGCTGAATTAATTCAGCGGGGTTTTGTTATTTAAAATTAGACGAACAATGAATTTATCTATCCTGGAGCTAATCCATCAACTTGTCCAGCTCTAGTAAAATCTCCATTTGTTCCTGAATTTTCTCGTGGTAATAGTTCCAGACATGGTAGCTCTGTAACCCCAAAATAGTCAGTCCAACCGCAAAAATTGCCCAGAAGTTTTCGCTCAAACCTTCAGAGAAATGGTAAAAAAGATAGAATGCACCCAAGTACCCAAAATGGGCCAAAGCACCGCGGGGTTTTTTATCACTGGCCATCTGAGTCAGGATCAGAATAATTGCTGAAAAACCATAAACAACCAGAGCCCAGTTAATATACTTAACTGGAGGGCCCGCTCCCAAGGACGCACGGATACTTTCACTCAATGGTGGGAGAAAATCAAAATTATGAAATGCCCCCATACTTAAGAGAGTAAACAGGGCAAGAATCCAGAGACCGGTGCTGGAATAGAGCTCCAGTTTTTTTATCTTTGCCTGAACCTGCTTACGGAGTGGATTGATGTCCGGCAGAGGAGTTTCAGTTTCATGATTCGTCGGATCCATCGCCTATATTTCTAGCTGGGGGTTTAATACCTTTCAAATCGTCTAATGCCTGATCCCGTTGCTTCACCAATAAACGGAAATCCTTATTCAGTTTACCAAGCTTGTGATCGGATTTTGGCAAATCTGCCTCAACAGTCCCCTGAGCAGCCAGCTCGGCATTGTAAGTTAAGCGAATAATCGGGAGAAAAAGGTTCATCCGTAACAGTGCCGTCACTCCACCTACCGTTAGGAACAGTACCATCACACTAAAAATTATCATTCGCGTTCTAAGGACTGAAAGAGTCTTTTCCAGATACCTACCTGAGATACCGATACTGACAAAACCCAAGACGGGTTCAGAGTCAGAATGGAAATGACAAGCAGCTGTTGAACACTGAGGCTCATTGAAGATTGGTAATGATGTCGCAAGGAAACCGTTGGAATGATCAACATCATGTTGTGGTTTTTGTTTATAAGAGGAAGGGGCTTGTAAAAACTCAGTGATATGAGCATTAGCAACCTCCTGGATATCTTCAGGAGCATCTTGTCCAGAATATCGAATGTTCCCCTTCTGGTCGTAAATTTTAATCAGTTGAACATCTTCCCGCGTCCCGATATTTTCCACAATATCCTGAATTGACTGCTGGTCATCTTCCAGCATAGCGGAACGAGTTGACTTGACCACAGTACTGGCGCAGCCATCTAGAGTCCGAATCGCTTCAGCAGTCATATCAGCTTTTATAAAAGAGTACAGCAGAAGGCAGCCAAATATGACAAATCCAGTGACAGCAATAGTAACCGGCACAATTGCTCTGGCAATCAGGTTATCAAACATACTCTTTTGCTCCTATGATTTGTACTTTGAGAGGATATTAAAACAAAAATCCCTGACTGACAAAGGAAATTCCTCCATCGGTCAGGGATTTATTGATATTGCATTAACCGCGGATTCCCGCTGGTTGCAGAAACCACCCGATTTTCTTACCCAGCAGCTTAATCTTTATACTTATAAAGAATCGGCAAGCGAGCCAGGATAAAACGATAGGTTGCTATGTAGAGAGCAAAAATCGTAATGGCAATAATGATTTCCAATTTATGTGGCATCTCCTGGTACAGTTTCCAGTTGAAACAAATCAGTGCAGTATTCAGACGGTTCAATAAAATCCCGAACACGGTGATAAAAGCACCGATGCGGCAGATACCAACCAGCTTATTATGTGCCCCATAAGCAAGCAAAGCCATGGGAATAATAACCCCAACAATCATCTCAAACAACCACCATGCGCCCCAACCTGTCACAATGTAAGCCCACTCATTATCATGAGCAACAGCAATGATCTTCATGATGAGATAGGTGACCAGACCCAATGCTGCACCCTTAGCCAGTGAGATAGTGATACGATCAAGATTATCAATAAATCGATCATCACAGCGCCACTTCATCGTGTAGATAACTATGGTACTGACACTGATGACCATACAAAGACCAGCAGGTACAGATGAGATGAAAAAGTGCAGCCACTGAAATGGTGCCGAGTACCAGAGCGGATGAACCTTCCCCGGAGCGTAGAGAAACAACGCTCCAAGAGCCCCCTGGTGCAAAGTTGAGAGGATAATCCCGGAAACAGTCAGGCCAACAGCCCCTTTACGGATAAAATCATAACCGCGCTGGAAACCAATCCATTCAAAGAATGCCGTAGAAACTTCCATGACCTGCACAGAGAGATAAGTCGCAACATGCCAGCCGACCAGAAACAAGACAGCAGCGGGACCCCACGAGTAAACCATCGGGTAGGAAAGGCGCCATGGCTGCCCAAGATCAACCAGCAGATAAACAACAGCAAAGAAGTAGCCAAGGAGACCATTCAGCAGTGCCAGCCGCTCAATTGGCTCGAAATCGTGCCGGCCAAAAATTTCAACTGTTGTCCCCAGCATAAAACCGGAGGCAGACAACGGCACCATACAGAACAGACCAAAACCCAAGAACAATCCCCAGGGGTAGTCATAGCTGGCATGGGTCACTGCCCCCAGTGAGAAGAAGAAGCGATAGATAATAACTGGGATTCCGATGGCAAAAATGATACCCAGAATCCAGTTAAATTTATTGCGAAATGCCTGCCCGATATATTGATCCAGGGGCAGACCAAGAAACAACTTTTCCATCAAAGACCACGAAGTTCCATCCTCTTTTGAAGCTGCATCGTGTGGCTTAACACCGTAAGTCGCTAACTTTTTCATGATCAGTGGCCCTCCTGCTTATCGTTGCTGTGATCATCACCATGACCGTGAGACTTTCCTTTGGTAGCAAGCAGGTGAAAACCTGTGAACAGTGCCGGCCAAACGACCAGGACAACCGGAACCATCGCTAGAAAATCTTTAACATTATTGATAATTGGCTCTTTTGGCAGAGTCTCATCAAAGCCAGCTTCCTTGAATGGAGCATTGGAAATATAGAACCAGCCGGTGCCACCAACTTCATGTTCACCATAAACATGATCAATATATTGTTTGGGATTTTTACGAATCCTCTCGTGGGCAATTTTCATCAGATCTTTACGCTTACCAAAAGTCATCACCTGTTGCGGACAACTTTCGACACATGCCGGTGGCCGACCCTCTTTTAACCGGGTATAGTAACAGAAGATACATTTTTTGATGACCGGGTTAAGGACTGAATGGTAGGTATATGCAGGGATATGGAACGGACAGGCAATCATACAGTTCCGACAACCAACGCAAACATGCTGGTCATAAATAACCGCCCCTTGGGGAGTTTTTGTATAGGCTCCAACGAAGCAGGAAGTTAAACAGGCCGGCTCGTTACAATGATTACACTGAATCTTGCGGTACAGTGGTTTATCTGCACCCTCAGGCTCGTAACGGTTGACGATGGTATAAGCTTTATCGGTGGTGCGACGCTTCTGACCATGCTCATCAATCTCATCAAAAACCGAATAATCATCAAATGGCAGAGCCGGTTCTGGCAGTTGCTGCTCTTTGTTACAAGCTGCTTCACAGGTACGACAACCGACACAGCGGGTCAAATCTACCAGGACTCCCATTCCATCAGGAAAACCGGTAAATGAACCAGAAGCAAATGCTTTTTTCCCAGGGTGCATTACTAAAGCAGCCCCGGCAGCACTTCCGGCTAAAAATCTTCTACGTGATATCTTACTACTCATGACGAAATCTCCTTATTATATTCCCCAGATGCAAAAGCTATGGACCTACTCGTGTTCTGCTCCATGATTAGCATCCTCTTCAGGGGCAAACTCTCCAGAATGATAGAATTTCTCACCGGCCTCGGTCTTGGCATGACAATCTTCACAACCGGTTGGGCCATCGACCTCATTGTGACAACCGAGACACTTGAGATGATAAGCAGCTTTTAATTTAGGTTTATCGACATGGTAGACATAATCAGAGCTGGGGATATGCAGATTTTCAGGGGAAACTGGGTCAGCAGAATGGCAGTCCTGACACGAAACGACATCCATCTCAACATCACCTTCGTGACATTTGGCACAGTACTCATTTGCCACACCGGTTCCCGTGGTGTGATGGTGACATTCAGAACAGTTTTCCGTTGCATCAACATGCATTGCATGGTCAAAAACGACAGCTTCATACAGATTAGCCAGAGAATCAATTTCAACTTCATCTGGATAATCCATTGCGTAACAACTCACCGACAGGACAGAAAACAACAATATAACTCCCATCCCGGTCAAAAGTTGCTTAACGACATTTACCATAACCTCTACTCCTTAGTTTTCAAATTTTGTCTGCATCAATTCAGTTCGGCAGAATGCAGAGCAATTAAAATACAATACACCAAGTTCAGATCCGATTAATCTTCATCACCACCAATGACATAACGGTAAAACATTGGGAAAAAAGTGAAAAACAACAAACAAAGCAGGTACTCAAGTCCCTTGATGTAAGTGTAGTAATCAACGACCGTATAAATCTCTTTGACCTGGCCAACATTCATAAAAAAATCTAGCATTTCAATACCTCTCAATGAAAATTATTCAGTGTTTCTTCGCCGATGCTGCAACTCTTCCACCCGAGGTGCCCTTTACCGCCTCTTTGGTCATACCCAACAGTGCCAGAACCGCAGGCACCAACTGAGCGATAATGATCAGAGCACAGAACCCGACAAACAAAAGAATCAGAATGCCACTATTGTAGGTTTTACTCGTATCAACAGCCAAGGCGGGAGAAGCAGCCATGAACATCAGAACGAGAGCGGTTAATAATACTTTTACACTTTGCATCGAAACCTCCTTGATAAAAGTTGGACATTATTCACCTGCGGGTAAAACAGGGCCGGTGAACAACTCAATCATTTGCACTTTAGTTGCCGTACTATACGGATTAATGCTTCACATTGGAACTCTTTTTTTGTGTACAGTATACAAATCAACAAGAAAAACAAACTAAAGTTCCGAGGAAGGAAATGCAGAGGTCATGCCAGAAATGTTATAAACTTCGATAAAAGCATAACCAACTAATTATACTATGTATACCCTACCAAGATGACT
>Ga0256827_10002989_pt1 | contig 10792 bp, 8 predicted proteins | sample CV84metaG_FD_185977 | JGI IMG/M metagenome (GOLD analysis project Ga0256827, IMG submission 185977) | Hydrothermal vent microbial communities from East Pacific Rise, Pacific Ocean - CV84 | ecosystem: Environmental > Aquatic > Marine > Hydrothermal vents | place: Pacific Ocean: East Pacific Rise...
ATTTACTTTTGCCATGTACTTTGTGCTCAAAATAAAGACTTTTCTTTATTATTCCGTATTAAACCTTGGCATATTGCTTTTCTTTTTTGCTGAAGTAGGCGATTATTTTCTATTCTTCGACCGCGACATCTACGACCATATTATTGACATCAAGCATTTGGGAAATGTATTGGTTCTCATTTTCCTCCCATTATTTATTAATGAATTAGCTGATATAAAAAGCCCTCGTCCCCTACTTTGGAAAATAATGATGTATAGTTTAGCAATTGGACCAATTGCTTGGGCTATATGTTTGATTCCTGCGGTAAAGGACACCTATTTTTTATACTATACTACTTTCTATTTTATTGTTGGCTCTGGGCTTATCTTTCTATTGATGCTCTATTTTACCTTCGTTGCTTTCAGAAAAAAGCATAAGAATGCTCTTGCGGTTTTTATAATTTATTTATTCTATTTCTCGGCTGCATTTATCAATCTAATACTTCCAAATTTGGGTGCAATGCACAGTGATATAATGGTTTATAATTCATTCATCTATGGCTCCATATTTGAGTTTTCAGCTTTCTTGGTTCTTATCGGGAACGAAACCTTATCGGTATATAAACAAAGAACTCTCTTATTAGAAAAACAAAAAAATCATCAAGGTGAAATCATTAAAGCTATTGTAGAAAGTCAAGAGCATGAACGAAATAAGGTAGGTCGTGAACTACATGATATGATTGGAGCAAATATTTCGGTCATTAAGCAGCAAGTTGACAAAAAAAACAAATCGCTAATAAGTTTAATAGAACGAACTATTGATTCGGTTCGGAATTTGAGTCATGGCCTGATTACTCCATTGATTAAAGACGACGAATTTGTGGATGAAATAAATGAATTATGCGTTCTGTTTTCGGATATTGATTTACAAGTAAAATCTCATTTTCATAATTGGGATAAAAATATTAAACCCGAAAAGGCAACACACTTATACCGTATTGTTCAGGAACTACTTCAAAATGCTGTAAAACATAGTCAAGCTGACCTTGTCTATATTCAGTTTATTGTTGATAATGCAGGTAAACTTACTCTTATGTATGAAGATGATGGTATTGGTTTTGACTATAATCTTGTATACAACAAAGACGGCTTGGGATTAATAAATATTGATAACCGACTCAAACTAATCAATGCAAAAGCATTTTACGACACAAAACCAAACGGCAATGGAACTACTATTATTATTGAGGTGGAGTAATTGAAACACACGGTAAATAGATAACAGACACTGTTATTTTTTGGCAATATGGTCAAAAATAGTTGGGTTGTTTACGTATAATGTAAGCCATTAATACCAAGCAGGTATATTAAACTCCACGCCCATTGTCAACTTTGGAGATTCTACAAAATCGTCTTTCATTACATCTGTAAAACGGTAGGTAGCTCGGATAGAACCCCAATAAAAGCCAAGGCGCATCATGGCTTGAAAATCATTGAATTTATGGATTTTATTCTGGCTGGTTTTGATATGGTCTTCGGTGAAATAGGTATAGCTGAAATAATAGGGTAACGAATAGTTAGCCCCAATATCGAGAAATAGCCCACGATGACCAATTGTTCCAGCAGTAGTAATAATAAAACGGGTGTAGATACCAACATTTGTAGAGGCCTCGAAATAACGCTCTTTATCATGGGCAATACTTACAATCGATGTATCGCTATTCATAGCCATCCATTTCACTTTTAGAGGAACATAACGAAAGCCCAATTGTATTCGGTTGGCCAATTTTATTTTCCCATCATAGCCATAATCAAAGGAGAATACCGACTTAAACTTATCATCCGAATCAGTCGTTGGTGGAGAATATAAATCGAAGCCAAAGGTAAAATCAAAAACATCCACCTTGGCTATATCTGCAATCGTATAATTCTTAGACTCATAGCTATAAAGTTCAAAAACTTTTGGAAGTTCACCATCTTGGTTATCACAATCTTTATTAAAAACACGATAACCATCTTTATTTATTTCAAATGAAATATTAACATCAGTAGGATTATCATCCTCAATTATTATCTTAAAATAACCGTCAGTATTGGTTGAAATATTGGTATCCAAATCAACATTTTCGGATGAATACCAAATCCAAATAGTTGCACATGAAATCGGTTGCTTTGTGTCAATATCCACCACCGTTCCCTCAATAATATATTGGGCTTTTGCCAAGTTAGGTATCAGTATAATGCTTAATAATAAACTAAATAATAGAACTTTTCTTACCATAATAACACTCTTTAGTAATTTATCTTTAAACTCATTAATCGCTGTCACTTCATTTTTCCTATATATTAAATCACAATTGTCAAAACAAATATGGATTTTTATCGATTTCAAATTGATAGAACTACTCATTTACAATAACATTACCTTCATCATCAACCGAAATAATTCGCTCACCAGCATTAATAAAGTGAATGAGTTTATCATATTCATATGAATCGTAGGCCGGCTGAATTATTATTCCCTTATCGAGATTTAGGAGGCCCCACTTCCCATCTTGCTGTATGGGTATAAGCTTAGATTCAAGGTATAAATCATTTGCATCAAAACCGGACTCATCAACCTTGTTTGATTTTAATTTAACACACTGGAGCCCTGCATATTCGTAGCCTTCAAAAATCATATCTTCTTGTAAAAACGGATCTAGTATTAAACTCATTACAACCTTATTATTTAAGACTGCTATATTATCATAAGCGATAGTATTAATGAGTTTACCATTACTTTCAACTAAGTAAAAACTACCATCTGAAATATATAAGTCATCGTGGTTTAGTAACAGATTTTCAATTTCTCCTTCAGGACCATAAGTCTTTAATGAATCAGTTGAATGAACAACATGAAATGAAGCATTTGATACATATACGTAGATTGAATCTCCAATATTAGGTCCTTCATTCTCAAACTTAAATGATAAAAACAGATTGCTGTTGTTTTCTACTTCTTTATCAAGTTTAAAAATGTATTCTCCTTTGGTATTTACTATGGCAATAAGAATTCCATGATTATAAAAACTAAAGTTGGAGTTATAATCTAAAGAATCATAAATTGGCTCAACGATTAAACCCTTTTTCAAATCCAAAAGTCCGTACTTATTTCCTTTATTAATGATTACTATATCCGATTGGTTAGAGGGTGCTCCCAATGCATAAAAGGATTTATAGTCTTGGGTAGTAATCGCACCCTTGCCCAACCATAAATAATTCTGCTTATCACTCACATTATACTTCTCATAAAAATCATAATAATACTCTTCATAGTTTTCATAGTTTTCATCTTCTTCTACGAGATTGCATAAAAATGCAAGGCCATCAATTTGTTCTTGATAAATAGTTTTGCCCAAGCCATCAATTAATCTAATTTTACCTTGCTTTATCAAAGGAACTAAAATTGGCTTTGGTGTTTTCTCCCATTCCGATTCTTCCTCACTAGATTCCCATATAGAATCATTAATAACCATAGTGTCAATCACAGAATTACTAAGATATAAATAGGTGTGATATTTTAACCATCTTGTCAAGCTTGTATCAGTCTCAGGCTCATCTCCAATTGCCTCAATATCCATATAATGATCACTCTCGGCAATAATGCTAGCGTCAGGCTTAAATACATAAGCTCCATTTTGATCTACAATAGCAGCTAAAATTCCATGATTAAAGAAGTGGACTATTCCATCTAAGTTAGCAATATAACTATCGTATAAAGCATCCGTTATGACCCCCTTTTTAATATCAATAACGCCCCATTTATTATCGTTTTTATATAATATGATATTAGATTGTAGCTCAGGAACCCCATATCTTAAGTATGTCATAGCCCTATCCCTACCAATGGCTTTATTACAAAGGTTTATGAAGCCTTTCCTTCTTGAAGTTTCGTATCCTTCATAGTAGGCCATTTGAGTAAAAGGATCAAATTCTTCAACTCTCTCATACTCGTTTGCAAATACTGAAATTTCTTGAATTGGGTTTGGATTTATCTTCTTGCCTTGAGCATTTACTATATAAATATCTCCCTTTGCTATAATTGGGCAATTTATGGCAACAAGTGTATTGTAAAAGTTGCCTTCCTCATTTATTACTTGTGCCGAATCGTAGTAAACTAAAGTATCCATTATACCACCGTCTAAGTATAGAAATAACGAATGCTGTAACTCCATTTCAATTGTCGAATCCTCATCTTGTAATTCACCAATATAAAGTTCCAAGCTAAGGTTAGCCTTAGCAACTACTTCCTCGTCAGCCTTGAAAACATACTTCCCATCTTGCCTAACAATAGCTGCAAGTACGCCATGATTAAAGAAGCTGAAAGAATTGGTTCTATCCCCTACCAAGCTATCATAAATAGGATCGATTAATACAGTGCCACTTAGACTCAAAAGCCCCCATTTATTATTTTGTTTGAATGGAATATTTAATTTTGTGATAAGAGGAAGGTTAAAGAATAAGCCAAAATCATCTTGATTACTTTTTTGTAAAAAGAAAAGAACATTACCATCTATCTCATCACTCATCGGGTCTCTTAATTTGATTTTGAATGCGATGTTTTGAAATGGCTTTTTATTCAATAATTCTGACTTTGAATTCACTAGCTGAATGCCCCCTTTTGAAAGCACGACAAATTCATTGTATAATACCTGCTGGCTAATAAAGAACTCTCCTGTTTCCTCATCAAATTCAACTGTATCCAATTGCACAACCGTATCTAATACTGCGTCTGACAAATACACAAAGAAGCTTTGAGAAAGCTCTTCTTGCAGAGTCATTAATTCATAAGGGTCTTTATAATAATAGCGCAAGTATGCATTACTGTTTTTAATAATCTTTGAAGAGGGTTGAAATAAAACATGCCCCATGCTATCGGTAATTAGGGCTAATACATCATGGTTGAACAATTCGAAACCACTGTAGTAAGCACTTTCCAACCGATCGTATTGTGCTTTAATAACAATTTCATTCTGATTTTTCAAACCCCATTTACCAGCATTGTTTTGATAGGGAATTACTTTTTGTGCTTTTACCGAAATTACGGCAATTAAAAAAAATGCAATGAGTATATTTTTCATCATAACCTCCTACTTTATTATCTCAATTCATTATTAAGTTCTGTTTATTATTTTACTCCTCCTCATTATCAACCTGCTCACCTTTATAATTTAGGAAAAGTGTTTGACCTTTCAAACTTACTTTTATCAATTTTTCTTCATCAAATTCTACCAAATCAACCTTATCGTAAATGCATTTGGCTACGACAGTCCCATCTAGTCCAACAACTCCATATTTGCCATCTTTTTCAGTCCAAGTGTATCTATAATTATCTTGAAATAAACCAAACCCAATATCGCTATAATTACAAGGCAGCATTAATTTACCCTCTGGGTTGAGAAAACCAACCTTCTTATCCTTATACACAATAATGTATGGATAATCGTAATCGTATTGTTCAATTCCATCATAATCACAAGGTGTAAGCATTTCAAATGATGAATTAATTAACCCCCATTTTCCATTCATTTTAACTACTGTAAAATAACTATCCATCACATCCTCTACCTCTATTTGATTATCAAATTTACAAGGAAGTACAAATTCACCATTTTTATTAATCACACCATTCTTCCCTTCTTTTTCAACATTGATAAAACCAATTCTATCAAATTCGGTAACATCACCAATTTCATCGTATTCACAGGGTAAAACAAACTCTATTTCTTTGTTAATTATGCCTTTTTTTCCACCTTTTACAATTAATACAAATCCAGAATAATTTAATTCATAAACATCTATATATTCATCGTAATCTGTTGGTAATACTATACCACTTTCTTTTAGAAGTCCATATTTCCCTTTCTGTTCAAAATTCATTATTCCAAATTCTTCAAGCTCATCAAGCATCAACTCTCCTTTATAAATACAGGGTATTACTTCCTCAAGCTTACTATTTAATGCTCCATAATATCCAGAATCAGGATACGAATCGACTAAGCTACCGTTAAATGTAAGAAAATACTCATAGGTGAATGACTCCACATAATCAAAATCGCCCATTCGGTATCGATTATTTTTCACATCAATAAAACCATATTTTCCTTTATAAACTACAGGTGCATATGCTTTTGTAAATGTCTCTATATCATCATATATAAGAGGAATAACAATTTGCCCTTTAGTATTAATGAAGCCATATTTATCATTTAATATCACTATGGCTAATTTATCATAAAACCTAAAGATTAAATCATAGCTTGGTTCAAGAATTACTTTACCCTTTATATTTATAATTCCATTTTTGTCATTTAACTTGGTAATAATTACACCATTATTTATTTCACTTAAATGTTCGTATTTTATTGGAATTACAACCTCTTGTTTTTTATTAATATAACCGTATTGCCCCCCCACAACCACACGGGCTATACCTTTATTGAAGTTAATTAATCTATCGTAATTGAAGTCCACCAAGAGTGCACCTTTTTTATTTAGTAGGCCCCATTTATCCCCTTTCTTTAACAAAAGGTTACCATCTACCTCTGCCTTATATTCACAAAACTCCAAGGGAAATACTTGCTCACCACTTAGAGTCCACACACTATATAAACCTATGTAATAGTAATCCTGCTTTTTACCAACAAAGCTGAGATAGTAACTATTTTCTTCAAATATCTCATCAAATTTTATGGGAATAACTTCAGAACCTTGAGTATTTATAAGCCCCCATTTTCCATCTTTTTTTACTTTGGCAAGGCCTTTCTTCGAAAAACTATAATACTCATCATAAACTGCAGGAATAACTATTTTTCCTTTTTTATCCCTAAACCCATATTTATTGTCATTTCCCTGATAAAATTCTAATTTTTGAGCATTTAAACTTAGGATAAGAAAACTAAGAATCAAGGTAAGAATTAAACTTCTATTTTTCATAATTCTATCATTAAAAATTATTTTTTAACTAATCACTGGCACATAACTCCAACAAACTTATACACAAAGCTTATTCAGGATAGTTTAACTGTTTAAAATTTGGATAAGGCAATGCCTTTGTTGATTCGTATATAAACTCTGATTTCACTTCACCGGTAAGCCAATCTATCCAAGCCCATTTGCCGTCCTTTTTCACGGCTAAATATAGCTGAGACCTATATTCATCTTGCTCAACATTTATTCTTCTATAATCGTCATACTTACAATCAACTGTCTGCTTTGCATCTTCACCATACGACCACTCGCATAAGTAAATTCCCACCTTACCATTATTATATACTGCAGTAAATGCACCATTGAAAGGAAAATTGCGCACACTATCAAACTCCATTGGAATCAATTTCTTCACATCAGTTCCTTCAAACATCCATTGGTACATTCCCCATTTCTTTGTTTTTCGACTTTGTGCTCTAAAAACACCATCACCATTTCCTTGGTCCATATCAATCTTCTGGGCTCCGAGTTTTTTCATTATTTCCTTTTCAGGAAAACTCTGAGCTGTAGAATAATAAGGGATAGATACAGATAGACAAATGATTATCAGTAATTTAATTATCTTCATTGTGCAGTTAAATTAGTGAGAATATAATTATGTAAATATATATAAATATATTTGAAATAAAAATCACCCTAAAGGATAATTTTGAAAACAAAAAAAGCTCCCTCCATGCGAGCGCATGAAGGAAGCTATTAATTTACAAACCTATTCCTGTATATCACTACATATTTGGAATTTCAGTGATGAAATTTAACCATTACAGAATTGCTAATTGTGTCGTTGGTTTGAGCGTACAAATATATGGGAAGAAATCCTGCTTGTCAATCCCCCTAAAGGGGGATTTTTAAAGAAAATACTATTTTTTTGAAGGAAAATTATTCTGCTTTAAAAAACTCAGAAACTACATTTCGAAGTTCTTACCAAGATAGACTTTACGTACTTGCTCATCAGACACAAGCTCTTCTGCTGTACCTGATTTCAGTATAGAGCCTTCAAATAAAAGATAAGCTCGGTCGGTAATACTCAATGTTTCACGCACATTATGGTCGGTAATCAAAATCCCAATATTACGCTCTTTAAGCTTAGACACCACATATTGAATATCCTCAACCGCAATGGGGTCAACACCAGCAAAAGGTTCATCTAAAAGAATAAACTTTGGATTAACAGCCAATGCACGGGCAATCTCAGTTCTTCGGCGTTCTCCTCCAGAAAGGGAAATTCCTAAACTTTTACGAATATGAGTAAGACTAAATTCTTCAAGGAGTTCCTCCATTTTAAGAAGCTGATCTTTTTTACTAAGCTTCGTAAATTGTAAAACTGCTAATATATTATCCTCCACACTCAATTGTCGAAAGACTGAAGCCTCCTGTGCCAAATACCCAACGCCTAATTTTGCTCGCTTATACATTGGGAGCTTCGTAATATCTTGATCGTCTAAAAACACTCGACCCGAGTGGGGTTTAATAAGCCCAACAATTTGATAAAAGGAAGTGGTTTTACCCGCACCGTTTGGTCCTAAAAGTCCAACAATCTCTCCTTGTCCCACCTCAAAACTCACATCGTTTACCACTTTGCGGTTTTTATAAATTTTTACCAAATTTTCAGCTCGTAATATCATACCTCTGTTTTTATCTTTAGCAAATTAACGAATTATTATTCAAAATATTGAATTTAACTTAACACATTCTCATAAAAAAAGCCCGTGCAATGCACGAGCTTCTTATATTTTAGAGACATCTATTTAATTTACACGATGCCAAGTTTGAGTACGGAAGAAAAAACCGATATATCCGCGTACGTTCAATATATCTGAATCCTCCTCATCCAACCAAATCTTACAATCGTATACTTTACCATTCTTTGGATCCAAAATCCCATCATCACCTTCCCACTCGCCATCATCCAGTTTTAGGCCATTCACGATAACCATTCCAATGATTTTTTGATTATGCTTTGCTCCTTCACAAAGGTCACAAATAGGATCAGCCTCTTCACCTGGCTCACGAAACAATTTGGTGATTTTACCATAAAGCTTTCCGTCTTGCTTATACAATTTCACAATCGACTTTGGCTTACCTGTCTCATCATCAATAGTTTTCCAAGTTCCAGTTACATCTTTTGTTGTAGGCACCATGGCCGACATTAAAATAATCAAGGAAAATAATCCTGTAAATAATAGTTTCATAGTTTGCTTTTTTTATAATTGGTTAAAATTTAATTTCTTCTTCCTCTCCAAATAATCATTATTCCTACGGCAATCAATAAAAATGGCCATAAGTCCTTAAAATCAATTTCTGGAAAATATCGATCCACCAAGAATAATATTCCTAAAACAATCAACATTACTCCTGCTACGATACTGCTATCCCCTTTCTCTTTTCTCGCTTGTGGTGGATAATTATCATTAACGGTATGCATATATTATAATTTTTCGTTATGATTAATCTTGAACAAATATATACAATTTATTTCATAGGTCTGACCCAATGCTACCAAATATCATAATATTATACTAACAATTGGCCCATAAAAACAATCCAAACAAAGCCAAATTCCCAATAGTAAATTTTACTACTTTTGAGCCAATCAAATAATTAGAATTTCTATATGGCAATAGTTACGCTAACAACCGATTGGGGAATAAAGGACCATTATGTGGGAAGTGTTAAAGGAAGTTTGTTAAAGCAGATTCCTGATATTAACATTGTTGATATTTCACATAATATTCCTCCTTTTGATATCAACCAAGCAGCCTATGTATTACGCAGTTGTTTTCATGATTTTCCTGAAGGCACAATCCATTTGATTGGAGTTAATTCCGATGCTTCTCCTAAATACCCTCATGTCGCTATACTTATTGACAATCATTATTTTATTGGTGCCGACAATGGAGTATTTAGCTTAATATTTGATAAACAACCTGAAAAGGTTGTTGCATTGGAAATTATTCAAGATACCGAAAAGTATACCTTCTCAACGAAAGATGTATTTACCAAAGCATGTAAATTATTATTAGATGGAGTTGAGATTGAAAAGCTTGGATATGAACGTAATGAATTGACAAAAATGATGTCGTTTGAGCCTGTTATCGAAACTGATGCCGATGGAACAACAAGCATTGTTGGGAAAGTAGTATATGTAGATCATTACGAAAATGCCATTACAAATATCAGTCAAGAATTATTTAATAGCCAAGGTAACAACAGAGGTTTTAAAATCTCTTTTAATTCCTTCAAACACTTGATTAAAGAAATATCTGAGAGCTATTCAGATGTGAGTATCAGCGATGCATGTGCTTTATTTGATTCAAATAACATGCTTGAAATATCTGTTAATCAAGGAAATGCAGGCAGTTTATTGGGACTTCGTCGCGATACGAAAATACGCATCACTTTTGACTCATAAATTAGTAAATTCGCAAACTATTTATTGAATTAGATTAAACTTAATTATTAACGATTAGTTTCTATGATTGCATTGCTTAGAAAAGAAATTGCCAACTTTTTTTCCTCCATTATTGGATATTTGGTAATTATCGTATTCCTGCTTATCACAGGCCTATTCCTATGGGTTTTCCCAGTGGAATTCAACATTCTCGATTTTGGCTTTGCCCAAATGGATGGTTTGTTTATCATTGCCCCCTTTGTTTTTCTTTTTCTTATTCCAGCAATCACAATGCGTTCGTTTGCCGATGAAAAAAGAACAGGAACTATTGAAATGCTATTAACGAAGCCTTTGAGTGATTTTAAAATTGTAATGGCAAAATTTTGGGCG
>Ga0256827_10002990_pt1 | contig 10791 bp, 2 predicted proteins | sample CV84metaG_FD_185977 | JGI IMG/M metagenome (GOLD analysis project Ga0256827, IMG submission 185977) | Hydrothermal vent microbial communities from East Pacific Rise, Pacific Ocean - CV84 | ecosystem: Environmental > Aquatic > Marine > Hydrothermal vents | place: Pacific Ocean: East Pacific Rise...
TTTGTATTAACTTGTTCTAAAATTAAATTTGTTCTGTTGTAAGAATTGCATCCTGCATATTGTAAATATGTACCTGGTTCGGTTCTAACAATTCCATAAACAATAGATGTTTCATTTTCGCAAATTGTTAAATCCGGGTTATCGGTAAAAGTAGTAGCGCTTGCATCGCCAAAATAGACCTCGTCGCCTGTGTTACTAGTAAAACGACCTACAACAACATCTAATAATCCATCGTTATTTAAATCAGCAACTTCAATATGATTAGATGAGTTTGTTGTAATAATACCTTGTACATTAAATTTACCAATTGAATCAGGACAATTTAGTAAATAATCTTTATTTGTAACTATATCTAATAATCCATCAAAGTTAATATCAACTAACTGTATATCGTCCATTCTTCCGGTTACTTGAAAAAGTGTATCGCCTGCTGTAAAGTTGCCCATGCCATCGTTTAGCCATATTTCAGGCGAGTCTTGCGATACTCTAGGAGCAAAAATTGCATCAATATCACCATCATTATCAATATCGCCAACAGCAACACCAAGATTATCGGTTTCTGATAATATTTGTGGACTTTCAGTAAACTGTCCGTATCCATTGTTTATATATAGACGACCATGAGAAGTAGAATTCATACAAGCCATAATTATATCTAAATTTCCATCATTATTAAAATCGGCTACTTTTGCATCTATACCAGAAATTCCTCCTCCAGGTTCAATATCTTGGCTTATTTCGAAGTATCCATTAGTGGCATCACCATTGTTTAATATTATATTTAGACCATAAGTATCAGGAAAAATAATATCGTTTAAGCCATCGTTGTTTACATCTGTAACTAGTATTTCTTGTCCGGCATCAGCAGAAATTTCTTGATTTAGAGTAAAACTTGCATTTCCATCATTTTCCCAAATTTCTAATTTCCCATTAGCATACATTGGAGATGCAACAAAATCCATATCACCATCATTATCAAAATCAATGGCAGATACACCCCAACGACTAACATCAACATCTGCACCTGTCCAAATAGGTGTGGTATTGAAAGTGCCTGACGCTGTACCTAAATATATTTCTATATCATCGTAGGCATCAATCACAATTTCATCTAAAATACCATCTTCATTAAAATCGGCTAAATCAAATCCAAATGTTTCACTATCTGTTCCTACATTGCTTTGGTTTAATGTAAAACTTACACAAGGATTATCATTTGTTGTTTTTAATCCATTATTGTTATCAGCACTTGCTGTAATTATTGAAGTAGCGATAAGTAAACTAAAAAGTAAATTTCTTTTTTTCATATTTAAAATTATTTAATTATTATTTTTTTGGTTATTACTGTTGATTCGTTATATAGTTTAAGCATGTACAAGCCTGCTTTTGCAGTTTTCATATTTACATCAGGTTTTGAAGACTTGATAATAATATTTCCTTGCACATCAATTAATTCATAATAATCGTAATTATTTGCTTTTATTTTAAATACACCATTGTTAGGGTTCGGATATATTTCTACATTGTTTGTAATATTGGGAGTTACCGAAATTATTTTACTATATGTGTATTTGCCATCGAAATCGGTTTGTTTTAAACGATAATAAACTGTATTAGTACTAGTTTCTGAATCAGTTGCTTCATATTCAGTTAATTCGTTAGAATTTCCTGCTCCATTCTTTTCAATAATTGGAATAAAATTAATAGCATCATTACTTTTCTCAATTGTAAAATATTCGTTATTTATTTCAGATAGGGTTGCCCATTTAAGTTTAACTGAATTGCTATTTGGTTTTGCTTTAAAATTCACCAATTCTATTGGTAAAACAGAAGAACAATATATATCAGCTACCCAACCATAATCGGTATATGTATCATTATTTGAATAAAATTCAAAAGTTAAACATCCTGATGAGGTTGTTGCTGTTATCGGATCGTCTAAGTCTGAGTCAGAACAATCGTGAATATGTGTTATTAAATCTGCACTTATATCATCACCATCATAAATATTAAAATAATCGCCCTGATAGTTTAAACACACTGTTGAGTAAGAGGTGTTTGTAATGTCAAAAACTATACTTTGACCCGCCGAATTTGGACAAATAGTCAATACACTAGATTGATTTACAGGATATTTTTTATCGATACCATGATCGTAAAAAGTATAAGTTTCGCCACATTGTATAGTTTTTGTTAAGCTACCTGATGCTGGTTGTACCAATTTGTTAATACCTGGATTGTCAGAACAAAATAGACAGGCTTCCCAACCAGATTCTTTAGTAGCTCCATCGGAAATAAACTCAACTGTTAATGCCCCAGAATTATCTGATGATGTAATTGTTGTTGGTATATTGTTACTACAAAAACTACCTAAGTAAATTGAATTTACATCAGAGCCATCATAAATATTTATATAATCATAACAATTGTTACTACCATTTTCTTCGATTGAAAATGTATTTCTATCAAACACAATTGTTACGTATTTACCTAATGTAGCAGGAGTAAAAGTAATAACTCCGTTTTCATTATCAGAATAGTTAGAATTATTACCTGAATCATAATAAATATACGGATTTTCACAAGAAATTGATTGAGAAATATTACCTGTTGTTGGGTGTGTAATAGTCGTATTACTAGTTCCTTGTGTTGTTATTGAATTAATGGAGGCTTCCCAACCTGATGCATTTGTATTTCCATCAGATGTAAAAACAATTGTTAAAGCACCGACAGTAGATGTTATTGTACTTGGCGATACGGTTCCTGTATATATTCCAATTAAATTAGAGGTGTTATTTCCATCGTAAATATATAAATAATCCCAACTTTCTTCTATATTGAAAGAAGAAAAACTAATACTAATATATTCGCCTGTATTACATGGTAATAAAGTAAGTGTTGAAGACTCATTGTCACCATAGTTAGAGTTAAAACTTCCTGAGTCATAATACAAAGTACTACTACAGATAGTTTCTGTTGTAGTATTTTGGTTTATTCCAAAAGCATTATTTATTATAATAAATATAGCTAAAGCTAAAATTATAAATCGTCTCATATTTCAATTGTGTGCAATTAGTGTGTGATACAAAAGTAGCTACATTAGTATATTAATATCAAATTACACTATTGCCATTTTATAAAATGGCAGAAATTACAAACGTTATTTTGCTTATTTACAATTAAATATGTGTTTTGCATAATAAGGATTAATTTGCCTAGTTTATTTTTTTTCACATAAAATTCATTGCATATATGTGTATATGCAATGAATTTTATATTCAAATAAAGAAAAAATATTTTATTTATGTAATTTCCTACTGTAATCGGTATTATTTGTGTTTGTTATTGTTTAAAGAATATATTTATAACTCTACATAAAAGTAATGTTACAATATTGTATTTATGTATTTTACTGTTTTGCTGAATATTACTTATTGAACTGTATTTATATAACTCTACATCTCTTTTTGATGATTGATTAACCTATTTATTTTTTGTAAATTTGAAGTGAATTAAAAAATCTACTAAATGAGACATTTATTATTTACATTTAGCTTAATTGCTATAAGTTCTTTTATTTTTGCACAAACAGTAAAAATAAATCTTTCACCAGAAAAAACGGCACTCACTAAAATTGCAAGTAAAAGCACAGGGCTAACTTTTACATCAACTTTGAATAAAGTTGTTATTAATGATACGAAAATTAAAAATTTCAATTTCTTTAAAATAAATTACAATGGTTACACCAAAAATCAAAATATTGGAGAACCTAACGTGCCTGTAACAACCACATTAATTGAGATTCCGCTTGGAGCCGATGTTTCTGTAGATATATTAAATACTGATGAAGAAGTTATTGATGTAAATTCGTATGGAATTAATACAAAATTACAGCCCGTACAACGTAGTATGTCTAAAAATGAAGATGAAAGTCAAGTTGAATTTTCTAAAAATGAAATAACATATTCAACTAATGCTTTTTATGCAAACGATATTGTAAAAGTTGAGATTCTTGGTATAGCTCGTGATAAAAGGTTGGCAAGAGTTACAATTTCGCCAATACAGTACAATCCTATTACAAATAAATTAAAAGTTTTTTATAAAATAACTGCTAATATTACATTTGTTCATCCTGATTTTGTAGCAACAAACAAGTTAAAAGCAAAAACAGCATCACCATATTATTATTTAACAAGTAAGTTAACATTAAATACTATTGAAAATAATTCAAAAGATGTAATAACACATTACCCTACTAAAATGGTAATTGTTTCAGATCCAATGTTTGAAACACAATTACAAAATTTTATTAATTGGAAACGTAGAAAAGGTTTTACCGTTATTGAAGCATATACAGATGATGCAAACGTTGGAACTACTACAACATCAATAAAAAACTATTTGCAAGGTTTATATAATTCTGCTACAGCTTCAGATCCCGCACCTTCATTTGTTCTTTTTGTTGGTGATGTTGCTCAAATTCCTACTTTCGATGGAAATACAGCATCTCATAAAACCGACTTATATTATTGCGAATATACAGGAGATTATTTCCCTGAAATATATTATGGTAGATGGTCAGCTCAAAATACATCGCAACTCCAACCTCAAATAGATAAAACTTTGGAGTATGAACAATATTTAATGCCTGATCCATCGTATTTAGGACATGTTTTATTAGTTGCTGGTGTCGATCAAGAAGGTGGTGACCCTAATGGACATTCTACCGTTCATGGAAATGGTCAGTTAGAATACGGAATGGATAATTACTTTAATTCAACTCATGGAATTAGTGTTTACGAATATTTATATCCTTTATCTGATGAGCCTGCTAGTGTTCAAAATATAAAAGACGATTATAATACAGGTGTTGGTTATGCAAACTATACTGCACACTGTTCGTCTGCAGGTTGGTATAATCCAAGTTTTGAGGTAAGTGATGTGCCAAATATGACAAATAATCATAAATACGGGTTAATGGTAGGTAACTGTTGTCAATCAAATACATTTTATGATAATGAATGTTTTGGTGAAGCTGTTTTACGAAAAGCTGATGGTGGAGCTGTTGGTTATATTGGAGGTTCAAACTATACTTATTGGGACGAAGATTACCACTGGGGAGTTGGTGCTCAAAATATTCAGTCAGACCCTGCAGTTGCATACGATGCAACTAAGCTAGGTGCTTATGATAGAGTATCTCACGATAATGGCGAAGCGGAAGCAGATTGGTTTGTAACTAATGCCGCACTAATGATTGCAGGTAACATGGCTGTTGAGCAAGCAGGAGACGGACAACATAATTATTATTGGGAAATTTATCACCTTATGGGAGATCCTTCAATAATGAATTATTTTGGTGTCCCTACAGCTTTAACAGTAAACTATACTGATCCAATTACAGTTGGAGAGACTTCTTTAACTGTTAATACAGAACAATATGCTTATGTTGCAATATCGCAGAATAATGTACTTTTTGATGCTCAATATACCGGAACAAATACTTCTGTAACATTAAACTTTCCTGCTTTTACCGATCCGGGAACTGCAGATATTGTTGTAACAAAACAAAATAAGCAGCCTTATATTGGTACAGTAACTATAATAAATAATAATGTTAATAATGATGTTGCTATTGCATCAATAACAAAACCTTTAACAACATATAATTGTGTAGGTTTAACCGTTAATCCTATTGTTAAGATAAGAAATGGAGGACAATCAACACTAACTTCTTGTACGGTTAAATATACATTTGATAATGGAACACCCGTTTCTTATAACTGGACTGGTAGTTTAGCTACAAATGCAACAGAAACTGTATCGTTTACCCAAAGTATAACTTTAACAGCAGGAGCTCATACATTTAAGGCTTATACAGAATTGCCAAATGGTGTAGCTGATGAATATACCGCAAATGATGAAATGGAAATAAATATTAACGTTGCTGATAATCCTGTAGTTGCTGATTTTACAGCATCAGATGTTGAATCTTGTGTTGCTCCATTTACTGTTAATTTTCAAAATACATCAACAAATGCAACAAGTTATTCTTGGAATTTTGGTGATGGTACGACATCTACTGATGTAAGTCCATCTCATACATATAATACAGATGGAGTATATACAGTTACTCTTATTGCTGATGCCGGAGCTTGCGGTAGTGATGAAGAAATTAAAAACGATTTTATAACTGTTGACTCAAGTATTCCTTGTGATTATTGCGATGCAGGAGCAACTGGCGATTATGAGTATATTGATGGTGTAGAAAGTGGAAGTATTAGTAATATGGGTACAGGTTTGTCAACAGGAGGATATGGTGATTATACAAATATGAGTACTGATATGGAAGGTGGATTAACATACAGTGTTACGGTAACCGGAGGTAGTGTATATTCTTCAGATAATGCCTATGCTTGGATTGATTGGAATAGAGATGGTGATTTTGATGATGCAAATGAAGATGTTTTTGCTTCTACTACTAATGGGAATTCTAGTTATACTTTTAATGTAAATGTACCTGTTAACGTTAGTGCAGGAACTACTCGCTTAAGACTCAGATGGACAGATGATGGCGACCCTGGTACTAATACAACACCTTGTGGTAATTCTAGTTATGGTGAAGTTGAAGATTACACAATAAATTTACTTGTTGCTACAGATATAGATGTTTTAGTTGGAAAGAATGTTTTTGAAGTTTATCCTAATCCAAATAATGGTGTATTTACTATTAATATGATAAACTCTTCAAATAATGATATTTATATTACAAATGTGTTAGGAGAAGTTGTTTATTTAAACAATGTAAATTCTAACAGTACAACTATTGATTTAAGCTCATTAACAAAAGGTGTGTACCTTGTAAGAGTTAAAAATGATAATACAACAGAAACAAAGAGTATTGTTATAAAATAGAGCGAACTAAATATAAAATTTTATTATAAAAGACCTCATAAAAAGTCTGTAAGTACAGATTTTTTATGAGGTCTTTTGTGTAAAAACATTTGTTTTTAAAAGATTGAAATAACATTAGTTTGGTATTTACCAGTGTTAAAATATATTTTGTTCTCAATAAATTAATTGGGCAATTTATGTTGTAATTCTCAGATTTTCTATAAGATAGGCTATTTATAATTGTTGTGTTACAATTCTCCCCATTTTCTTAATTGAGCAAAAGCAAATTTGAATAAAGGTATATACATATAGTAAATTGCATATGAGAAAATCTGAGAATTATGAGAAACTTACTATTTATATTTGCAATTTTGTGTGGTGTTAATTCTTTTTCTGTTGATAGTTTAATTTATATTAAAAATAACGGACAGTGGCACAATAATGTAATGTATAAAGCATCGACACGAGAAGGATCAATATTTTTAGAGCGAAATAAATTCACATTTACATACTATTCACGAAACGATTTAAGTAAATTTAAAGGTTTTCAGCATAGTAATTCTACAAAAGATAAACATCATCCTGAAATAGAAATACCTAATCTCCCCGGTTTTAGCGATTCAACAGGAATCAGATTTCACACAGTAAATATGACATTTCTTAACTCAAACCAAAACACAAATATTAATCATAACCATAAACGCAAAGAATACTTCAATTATTTTATTGGTAGCGACCAAAACAAATGGCAAGGAAAAGTTCCTGCATTTAACGAAGTTGAATACGAAAACTTATATAACGGTATTAATCTAAGAACATACAGTAGCCATCGTAAAATGAAATACGATTTTATTGTACTGCAAAATGCAAATACAAACAATATTCAAATACAATACAATGGTGCTGATAGTATTAAAATAATTGATAACGATTTAGTGGTTTATACATCGCTTGGCGAAAAAAGAGAATTAGCTCCTTTTGCATACCAAATTATTAATGGAGACACCATTGAGGTTACTTGTAATTACAACTTAAATAACAATATATTAATGTTTAACTTTCCTTACGGATACGATAACACAAAAACATTAATCATTGACCCTACCTTAGTTGCTTCAACTTTTACAGGAACGGCTAATTCGTCAGAAAATTACGGGCACTCAGCCACTTATGATGAATCTGGAAATATGTATATTGGAGCAAGAGCTTTTGGTCCTGTATATGAAACAACTGTAGGTGCTTTTATGACTACTTGGCCATCAGGAGGTGCCGATGTTTGTATAGGAATAAGTAAATTTAACCCTGATGGAACACAATTATTATACGGAACACTAATTGGAGGAGGTCATGCAAGTTGGGGAAATTATCCACATAGTTTATTTGTTTCTAAAGATGATGAAGAACTTTATATATATGGAAATACAGACGCAACCGATTATCCAACAACAGTAGGTAGCTATCAACCTAATTTAATGGACGATGGTTTTCATAGTGGTGATATCATTGTTTCTCGTTTTTCAACAGATGGCTCAACATTGATGGCTTCAACATATATAGGTGGTTATGATGATGATGGAGAGAATGGGATTGGCACAAATTATGGTGATGATTATAGAGGTGAAATTTTCTTAGATGATAACGACAAAGTTTATGTAGCTTCTTTTTCCGAATCAGATAATTTTCCGGTTACATCAAATGCAATACAATCTTCATTAGATCCCTCAGGAAATTCAAATACCGATCAAAGTGGAGTGTTTTTTAGAATGGATAAAAATTTATCTACATTAGAATATTCTACATATTTTGGTGGAGATAATAATGATGAGGCTGGAACTTGTTATGGAATTAGAGCCGATGCAACAGGTAATATGTATGTTACAGGAACAATAAGAGGAGATATTTCTCATATAAATTGGACCGGTGCAATTACTTCATCAATAGGAGATTTTGATGCTTATGTAATAAAAGTTTCTCCAACAGGAAATTTACTAGCTAGTACATTATTTGGTACAAGTGGAAAAGATGAGTCATTTTTTATCGATATTACTCATCAACATCCGGTAAATACAAATAATCAATGTGCAACATATACTAATGATGAATTATACATATATATTTATGGGCAGAATGCTCAAACATTAACCCCAACACCCGGAATATATCATGATAATGCAAATGCTAAACAGTTTATTGCAAAATTTAATAGCGATTTATCAAATATAGAATATCAAACAGTTTTAGGAACCACAAGTAATACTTATGATTTAGTACCCGTTGCATTTATGGTTGACAAATGTAATAGAGTTTATATTTCAGGTTATAGAGCTGCCGGTAATATGGACGTTACCGCTAATGCTTTATATTCTAACGAACCAAATGATTTTTATATCGCAATATTAAATTCTGATGCTTCTGCATTAGAATTTGCAACGTACTTCCCCGGTGCCGACCATGTTGATGGTGGAACTTCTCGTTTCGACCCTCGTGGTTATATATATCAAGGAGTTTGCACAAGCGACGATGGTGTACCTGCCGGCGATGACTATCCCACTACACCGGGTTGTTACGACCCAACAAGTCCTGGAGGAAATTTTGATGAGGCTATTTTTAAAATAGACTTAGAAGTAAGTTTTGTTGAAGCTGCATACGATTTTGCATCAGATACTACTTCGCTTTGTGCTCCGGGAACAGTAGATTTTGGAAATACAAGTCAATTTGCAACAGATTACGAATGGGATTTTGGTGACGGCACTACTTCGATTGATGCAAATCCTACTCATACATTTCAAAATCCGGGGATATATACAATAACGGTTATTGCTCATGACGATGCTTCGTGTAATGTGCGAGATACCTTTTGTATGTCAGTAAGAATTGTTCCTTGTAGTGTATATGTAACGGTTAACGATACCACAATTTGCGAAGGCGAATCCGCTCAAATAACAGCAAGTGTACAAGGAGGAACAGCTCCTTTTACTTATCAGTGGAGTGGGGGACTTTCTGCAAATGCAGGTCCTCATACTGTAACGCCAAATGTAACAACCGATTATTACGTAACAGTTACCGATGCCAATGGCTCAACTGATATTGATACCGCAACAGTAACGGTAATACCACAAGATGATGCAAGTTTTACCCTAACCGATTATTGTGAAGGAACTTCAAATTCCGCCACAATAACAGGAACAACAGGAGGCACTTTTACATTTAATCCGGCTCCAAGTAATGGCGAAACTATTAACGCTACAACCGGCGAAATTACAGGCGGTATTGGAGGTACAACTTATACTGTTGAATATACCACAAGTGGAACTTGTCCTGCTACTTCAACTCAGCAAGTTACTGTAAATCTGATATATAATTTAACAGAAGATACCACTGTTTGTGAAAACGAATCAGTTACTTTTCCTGATGGAACATCTGCTACAATAACAGGAAATATTTCTCACACATCAAACCTTACAACAGTAAATGGTTGTGATAGTATTATTGTTACAACGGTTAATATGAATCCTATTATAAATACAACTGTTGATACATCTGTATGCGAAAATACAGTTTATACATATCCCGATGCATCAACCGAAACAATTACCGCAAATACAAGCCAAGTTTCAACATTAACTGCAGTTACAGGTTGCGATAGTATTGTTACTACTAATGTAACAATGAATCCTATTATTAACGTAACAGTTGATACAACCGTATGCGAAAATACTGTTTATACATATCCCGATGCATCAACAGAAACAATTACCGCAAATACAAGCCAAATTTCAACATTAACAGCAGTTACTGGTTGCGATAGTATTGTTACTACTAACATAACAATGAATCCTATTATTAACGTAATAGTTGATACAACCGTATGCGAAAATACTGTTTATACATATCCCGATG
>Ga0256827_10002991_pt1 | contig 10790 bp, 20 predicted proteins | sample CV84metaG_FD_185977 | JGI IMG/M metagenome (GOLD analysis project Ga0256827, IMG submission 185977) | Hydrothermal vent microbial communities from East Pacific Rise, Pacific Ocean - CV84 | ecosystem: Environmental > Aquatic > Marine > Hydrothermal vents | place: Pacific Ocean: East Pacific Rise...
ATAGTTCTATCTTTTGCATTTACTGCTACTAAAATTTTACCAATGTTTAAAGCTGTGAAATAAACTTTGGTTACTACATCTTCAATACCTGATTTAGGTGCTGATTTAAAACTGTTAGCTACTTTAATAGCTTTTGTCTTTGCTTCATCATATGTTAGACATTCAGTGTCAACATACCCCTTAATTCTTGTTTTCATTTTTAAACTCCTTTATGAAAGTTAAATTTATTTATGGCAATCAAACAATTTTAAAAAATGTAAAATATAAATAATCTTAAAAAGGAGTTCATCATGTTTTCAAATATCAAGAGTATGTTTTTAGCAGCTTTCTCAGCTTTGCTAGGAGGATATGTTTTACTTCAAAAGTACAAGGCGTACAAAGCAGAAGATAATCTTAAATCAATCGAAATGCAAATAGCTAAAACAAATGTAATAGTGGCTAAAGAGAATGCCAAAGCAAAAGCCGAAACAAGAGAGTTAGAAAGTTCGACAGCTATCAACACTTTAAAAGAATTGAAAGTACAAAGAGAAGAAACTTTAAAAGAGATGGATAAAATCGAAAAAGAAATCCAAAAAACTCCAAGAAGAAAAAAATTCACTATTCAAGGATAAGAAGATGAAACAATTAATTTATGGTCTGGTACTTTTAGGATTATTGCTTAGTGCCTGTTCAGACAAAACTTTAGTTCTAGAAAAAGCAGAAAAAATTCAACCTAAATTTCCTATTGAATATTTTAAAGAAGAACCAAATTTTGAGTTACATCCCTACATTCAAGAAAATATTTCTCCTGATGATTCAAAAGAAGAAATAGTTCTTGAAAAAAATGAAGCGATGAATTATATTAAAAGAAACAAACTTCTTAAAAAAAGATATAATTTGTTGAGAGAAGAGATAATCAACTTCAACCAAAAAATTGTAAAATAAGAATAAAAAGGAATTGAATGTCCTCAGAAGAAAAACCGAAAAGACCAACAGAAGGTGATTTCCAAGAATTAGATTATGTTAAAAGATTAGGTGTTCAAGGCAATTACGAATTTTCTTTTGAACCTAAATCTATTTGGATATATGAAAAAAATCACTTTTTAGAAAAGATTTGTGATACCGAATATAAAAAAGAACAGTTTGAATCAGGAAAAAAAGATTGGGTTAAAGCCGGACATAGCGGTTATCTTTCAGGATGGAACAAAGAATATCATAAAAGAATAATTGAATATTGGTCGAGAGAAGATGATATTATTCTTGATCCTTTTGCAGGTCATTCTTCATCTTTTATGCCTTACCTAATGAACAGAAAATTCAAAGGTTTCGAGATAACTAAAAAGAGATTCAATATTCAAATAAATCATTGTGATGTTTTAAAAGAAAAGTTCGATAAAAAACACAATGTTGAAATTTTTAATAACAGTAGTGAATTTATGGATGAATACATTGAAGATAAAACGGTCGATTGTATAATTACAGACCCTCCTTTTTGGAATTTAGAAAAATATGAAGAGCCGGTGAACGGGACTCAACTTTCTCACTTGAATAAAAAAGATGAGTTTGATTTGAAGTTTAAAGAAATATTATCTTTATCCATGAAAAAGTTAAAGCCTGGTAAGTTTGCTATTATTAAGATTGCAAACTTTAGAAGATCGGGTATTCTATTAAATCTTAAAGATGAGTGGACAAAATTTATAGAAGCTATGGGGATGGATTTCGTTGATGAAATTATTTTAGAACTATCTCCTGTAAAGCGACATCCTTTGTACCCACAAGCAATCAATAATCTTAATGCTTTAAAAGTTCATGAATATCTTTTAGTTTTTAGAAAGCCTATTGATGATGAAAAGAAAATTTTAATCAATAATGAAATAAATTATAATAGACCTTTTGTAAGGGATTTATATGACAATGATGAAAGATTATTTTGGGCTGAAAAAAGAGGTAAGAAAGATTGGATCACTGAACAACTTAAAGATGAATTCAAAAAATATGAAAATTCATTAGAAAATTCTGATGAGTTTAATTGTCTTTTTTAAAGGAATAAAATGGAAGAATTAGAACTCTATACGAAAGAAGAAGTGAAAATTAAATTAGATGCTATTGAAAGTGCGACCATTTGTAATAGTAATATCATAACCAATACATTGACTACAAATGACAATTTCTATAATTTAGAAGAACGTTTTAAAAAGCAAGAAGATGACATCATCGAATTGAAGCGTTTAGTTCTTAAACTTCTTCAAAAGGATTATCCTGAAGAAGTCTTAACAGTTGTAGAAAAATGGGGAGAAAAATATGAATAAATATGATTCTTTAGGGTTGGTATCTGACATATTCTGTGATGGAAGTATTACAGATGAGCCTGTGGATCTTCTTAAAATCATCACTAATCAACAAGAAGATATAGACGAATTAAAAAGAGTAGTTCTTAAACTGCTTCAAAAGGATCATCCTGAAGAAGTCTTAACAGTTGTAGAAAAATGGAAAATCGATGAATGAAGATAAACCTAATTATTTTCTAATCAAATACAAAGGGAAAAATCAAAGATTTTTTAAAGCCGATGAAGAAAATTATTATTGGTCATACGACCAATTACTTAAAGCTTCAAAAAGTTTAGATCCTTGGGATGTTTCCATGCTAAGAAATATTTCATTCCCGATTTAGAGAAAATCCTTGAAGAAGGTTTAGAAGAACCTTCTGGTCCTGAAACTAAAGACCAATATCAACACTGTGATTTTCATATTTTTAAAGATTCAATGATGATTGAAATGTCTAAGAAATTTAATCCTGAATTTCTTATTTGATGTAATTGTTTTTGTACAAAAACCAAAAAATCGCACTCGGAATAAAAGAACCCATTGACATAATTACAGCCATAAGTTTAGATCTTTCAGAAACACAATTAAACAAATTCTTCTGAGCATTTAAAAATGTTTTTGGTAATTGATAGATAACATCTATATCATGAGCTCCACAACATTCAGACCAATCTTTTCCAAATAAGGAATCAAACCAACAAGTACATTCTTTCCGATTACAAAAATTTCTTAAAGACATGATATTTCTCCCAACTCTTTAAGTTATTTATAAGACGTTTTTTGATATAATTCAATATAACAATTGAAAAGGATAGTTAATGGAAATCAAATCAACAGCAACCCCTAAAAATTCGTGGTGGGTGAAGAATAAAGAATTTATAATTTCAACTTTCATTTTCACAACAATCCTTATTAGTATGATTATTATTATGCCTCAACATTTTGGTAGATTATTTTGGATAGAATTGATTGTATCTGCTATATTATTGATGGTGGGAGCATATAATAATTTGAAAGATGTTTTTTATTTTTCAATTTACACCACTACGATAGTAGCAACAGTATTACTGATAGGGTCATCTTATAAAACGGTTTCTGATACCACAGATTTAAAACCTTACATTAAAACCGTTGAATGGAAGGGTAAACCTGAAAATATGTTTGTCGTTTCTTTAAAAGAACCATTTAATAGTAATGAGACAAAAGTTACGTTTTCGGGATGTTCAAGTAAAGAGAAAAAATTCAATAAGGTTTTTACTACCGTAAAAGGTAGAAATGATTTTAATATTCAAATGACTAAAACTTGTTACAAATCGCTAATAGATGATTTGACAAATAGTTATGATTGTGATATTCATTTTGAAGTTAAAAGTAAATATGATAATGATTTGGATTATTCAATAAAAATCACAGACATAATTTATCCTAAAAAATTATCTTTTAAAAATGGAGAACAATAATAAATGCAAATAAAAAACAGAGAATCTTGTGAACTGATAAACTTTTATAAAACTAGTCCTCTTGATTTTTGGATGAGAACTATAATTTTATTTTCACTTATGGTTTTAGGATATATAATTTATGAAGTTTTCTTAGATGCTGAAAAGAAAGCATTGATGAGAACAATCAAAGAAAAAAAGATAAGAGAAAATAAACCTGATTTACTTTGTAAAGGGCTTTATTTGTCATCAAATGATTATGATTTGATCACATTAGATGGAAAATTAAGAATCAGTGCAACCAATAGGAAAAAACTTTCATCAAAAAAATTATTTATTGTTGATGATTGTCAAGAATTAGTGTCATTAACAACAACAGTTTTTTTTGAAGAACCCATCAAACCTAAAAAAGAAATTGAAAATAAAAATCTATCAATTTTAAAAAATAAAATTGAAAATCTTGTTAGTCGGAGTATATTATTACAAGATAGAATAAAGGTTTTACATGATGAAAACAAAATCTTCCAAAATGAGAATATTGAATTACAAAAAAGAAATGATATTCTTGATATTGAAAATCAACGATTGATGATGATGAAGGAAATATTTTACAAGATGATAGATGGTAAAAAAATCGATGTTTTTTTCGAACAAATCAAAAATAAAGAACAAATCAAAAAACCTATCAAAAAAGAAATTTTTAAAGAAGTTGAACCTATACCAACACTTTCTAAAGACACACAAATAGAAGATAAGGATGAAGTTCTAATTCCATTCATTGCGGGTAAACCTTTAGAAGATAAAGTAAGGATTTTAGGAGCATTGGTTTCTTCTTTGCACTATGGAACTATTTTGCACTCGGTTTCGAAGAATAAAATAGAAAGATTTAATAATTTACTCGGAACAGAAGAAGAGATGAAATCCAGATTCGAATCTTTAAAGAAAGCTTTTAAAATTTTATACAACAAGGTAAGTCATGAAAATAGCTGAAAAATCAATAATTGATAGATTACCATCCAAAGATACATTTCTAAATTGGTTGGATGAATTTGGAATATACATTTTTTTTATTATGATTATCGCTATAACAGGCTATTTTGATCACAATACAAAACAACAAAAAGATCAACAAAAAATTCAACAAGAAAAAAAGATTGAAATGAAGTTAAAAAATAAAATAGGAAAAATATCTAAAACCAAACCAAATATCCAATGTTTTGAAAGTGATGGTAAAATACTAAAACCAAAAGATTATAATTTAATTAAAATAGGTGATGATGTTTTTATCGAAACAAAACACACAAACTATAATATTGATAAATGTGAAATTTATGAATCACTTACACCGTATGAAGATGTGAATAAAAATGGTGAAATTTCTAAATTCAATAACAAAAAGTTAGAAGCACTTTTAAACCAAAAGAAACTTCTAACAAATAGTCTTGAAATGCTTCTAGATGAAAATAAAAAATTAAAAGTTAAGAATAAAGAATTACTAGTAATTATTAATGAAGATAAAAAAAATGATAAACCAATAGTTACACAGTCTGTTAATTTATCATACATGTCAAAAGATGAAATCGAATTAAGAAAATTTTATTTTCTTTTCGAGATTCTTCAAGATAAAAATTTCAAAAACCATTTAATACAAACGGGTGAAATAATAGATTTTCCTACGAATTTTCAACTGTTAAAATATACCGTCAATGATGATGCTTTGGATAATTTTAAAACCGTAGGTAAACATAACTATATGAAAATATTAAATAAAACAATAAATCATATTTCAAAATTATTTCACATACCTGAAGATGTTTTGATGGATGAAATAATTTTGAAGGTTTTAAACGATTAAGAGGAACACAAATGGAAGAGTTAAAATATGAAATAGATGATTTGATAATTCAGGATAACAGTTATGGTCGAAGAATAGGTTATATTAAAGAAATATGTTATTTTGGTTTAAAAGATGACTTTATTATTATTGTCGATCCAAAATTTAAATATATTGAATTCAAATGTTACCTAAGTCAGCACACTTTTAATTTAGGACAAATAACATTAGAAGAAGCTTATGAACAGTTTCCTGAGAAATTCATATGAGAGAATTATCAGAAGATATTTTTGAAGTATCGCCTTTAGAATTATATGATGATGAATATTTAAAAATAGAAGACGCCTTTCCTAAAGTCAAACCCGAACCTGTCAATTCATTAGGTCTTACAGAAGATGAAGCCGATACCGTGTTCGCTGTTATTATTCTAGGACTTCTTTTCACAATTGTAGAATTAACACTAATTACCTATATGGTCTTTTATTTCAAAACCTAAAAAAGGAACAAAATGGAAACAACAAAAGAATTGAATTTAAATGATATTTTAAAAGAACGTAAAGTTCTTTTTGGTTCAGTCGGAAGCCAATCAATCGCTAGTATTGATGGGTGGACAGACTTTTTAATGCCTCAAGAATGGAATGTCAAAGTCAATGACATTGAATACGAAAGCAATATAATCACATTGGAATTATCAGATCCTACATCTCTTTTTAATACAAAAAAAATGAGTGTTGTTTATAAAAAAGAATATTCTCAAGGACAGACATCGAAGATACTTCAAATTCATCCTTCTCTCCACTTAGATTTGCTTAAAGAAAAAGAGGAAGTACAATACTCATTCGATACAGAAGTTAAAAGAATACTTGATGGTAATTGGGCTGGGGTAAATAATGTTCTTCAGTCAACAACTCTTAAAGATAGAATTAAAAAAGAAAATTATTTCATAAAAAAATATCCACATTGGATATTTTAAAGAAAAAAAATGTAAAATAACTATGAATTTAAACAATAAGGAATAACAATGGCAACAGACAACAAAACAACAGATGAAGTAATGAAAGTACAGATTTTTAATAGTATATATAACTATAACGATTTACAAGATGACACTAAAAAAATGTTCATTTTACAAGATGATATCAGACGTGATTTAGCATTCCAACATGCTCGTGCTGATTCAGCTTTAATGTATATCAGAAATAATCTTGAAGAACTAATCAAGAAAGAAACTCCTATTGGTAATGCAGAGGATGCAAAATAATGTTAAAGAAAGTTTATAAATTAATTGATAAAAGTGTTGTTTTGGGGGTGGAAACATCTTCAGATAACATAACAGTTTCAATTAACAAACCAGTTAATTTAACCCAAATGATGAACCCTCAAACAGGAGAACCTGAAATCGTTTTTTTACCTCTTGATATTATTTTCGCAGATGTTAAAGATGAGAAAAATTCAGTAACTCTAAAAAAAGAGCATATTATATGGGAAAAAGATATGAGTGATTTCCCAGCTTATGAAAGCAATTATGTGCAAACCACAACTGGTATTGAACCTGTAACTTCAGGAATAATCAAAGGTTAATCCCTTTGATTTTAAAGGATAATTATGTTTGAACCCGTAACTATTAATAAAGCATATCAATTCAAGAAAAGAATTGAAGAAGAATTTCCTGAAATCATTTGTACTTTAGGACAAACATTTCAGGAACAAACATCTGATGATAAGATTGAGGAAGCTGTTGAACTTACAGAACAACTATGGTTAGCAGATTCAAATATGTCAGAAGAAACAGCATTTTGTCATGTTGTTCAAACATTAGATAGAATGACTTTGAAAGAAGACTCATGAGTCTTCTTGAAATAAAACATCAAACAAAATCGGAAGAAGAATTTATTTCGACAAGCCTTATGCAAGACTTTGAATATGAAGATATTTTTGATATGTTAAAGGTTTCAAAATGAATGAACTTCATGAACAATACCGAATAACAGATACACACTTTTTCTTTTGGAATACTCCATACTCTCAATGGCATTCTTCTGAGTTTGAGGAAGATGGCATTGTTTATGAAAATGCCGAAAAATATATGATGGTTCAAAAGGCTAAGCTTTTTGATGATAATGAAATCGTTGAGAAAATGCTAAGAACTACAAATCCTAAGACTGTAAAATCTTTAGGAAGACAGGTTAAGAACTTCAGTGATTCGATTTGGATCGAAAATAGAATGAAAATAGTTGAAAGAGGAAACTATTTAAAATTTACTCAAAATCCAAAAATACTAGAATTCATGAAAAAACACAAAGATTTAATTTTGGTAGAAGCATCGCCTCATGATAAAATATGGGGGATCGGAATTCATTTCAATGATGAAAGAGTTCTTAACGAAAAAAACTGGAAGGGTTTAAATCTTCTAGGAAAAGCTTTAATGACGGTTAGAGATGAAATTATTTAAAATTGACACAACTGCAAACACATTTGAAAAAGGTTTAGAAAGTTATACTCTTGTAGAGAAAAAACAAACAGGTTGGACTTTAACAAGAGATAGCGATGGAGAACAAGTATTCGCTCATTTACTAGTAATCAAAGACAATTATTTCATTGATGAAGATATTGCAAGAGTAGAGTACATGATTAAGAATCAAATTGATTCTTTTGATAACCCAAAAATTGTAAAATAAGATAAAAACAGATAAGGAAAATAGATGTCAAAAACAGCTAAGAAAATAAAAGATTTAATCGTTGGGAACGAAGCACGAGAAATTTTAACAGTAGGCGTAAATAAAATTATTCAAGCCATTGGAACAACATTAGGTCCAAAGGGACAAAATGTTTTGATTGATAGTGGGCATCCAGCTGCTCCTTCAACAATTACGAAAGATGGTGTTACAGTTTTAAGAAATTTACAATTGAATGATCCGATTGAAAACTTAGCTGTGAAACTATTTAAACAAGCATCTGAAAAAACAGTTGATGAATGTGGAGATGGAACAACAACAACTGCAATTTTAGCTGGTGCAATTTATCTTGCAGGTACTAAACATCTGATTGGTGGGAACAATCCTATCATGATTAAAAGAGGTATTGATAAAGTCGTTATTGCTTTAGTAAAAGCGATAGATGAAATCAAAGTTGATGTTACTACTGATGATCAAATAAGAAACATCGCAACCATTTCTGCAAATGGCGATGAAGAGATAGGGTCATTAATCGTTCAAGCAATGGACAAAGTGGGTAAAAAAGGTATCATCACTGTTGAAAACGGTAAATCTATGGAAGATGAATTGGAAACTACCGATGGATTAAAAATTGACAGAGGTTTTGCTTCTGCTTATTTTGTTACTAATCCTGCTAAGAACACAGCTGAATTAGCTAACCCTATGATTCTTGTAACAGATTATGAATTTCAAACAGCAAATGATGTAATCCCTTTATTAGAAATTGCTCATTCTAAATCTCGACCATTACTTTTAATTGCTGAGGGTGGTTCCGCAGAAGCTTTACAGACCTTAATTGTAAATAAATTAAAAGGGACTGCAAGTGTTTGTGCAATTGATGCTCCTGGATTTGGTGCTAGAAAAAAAGAATACCTAAAAGACATTGCTGCTATGGTTGGGGCTGAATTCATTTCAGAAGATTATGATTTGACTCTTGAACAAATCACATATGAAATGTTGGGTTCTTGTGAAAAAGCTATTGTAAGTAAATTTGACACTACGATTGTAAATTCAAAAGGAACTATGCAAGATGTCCGTTTGAAAGAATTAGAAGGTCAAATGGAATTGGCGGACAATGAGTATGATAAAGAATTTTACAAAGAACGTATCGCTAAAATGACTGGTGGTATTGCTGTAATCAGAGTTGGTGGTGCGTCCGAAACAGAAGTAGAAGAGAAAAAAGATAGAATTGACGATGCGTTAGGTGCCACTAATGCAGCAGTAGATGATGGAATTGTTGTTGGTGGTGGTTGTGCTTTACTACATGCTTCTAATAAAATTGATGAAGAAAGTTTAAACATCCAAAATGATGATGAAGCAGTAGGTGTTCAAATTATTTTGGATGCAATTAAACAACCTTTAAATTTAATTGTTGAAAATGGAGGAGGTTCAGGCTCTTATGTAGTAGAACATACTATCAGAGAATCATTAAATAAAGAATCTTATGGTTACAACGCTGCTACTGAGAGGTTTGGGAATTTGCTTGACATGGGTATCATTGATCCGGCTAAAGTTACAAAATCAGCTTTACAAAATGCAGCATCGATAGCAACATTACTTCTTACTTCTAAAACGATTTTAATGAAACAAAATCAAGTAACAGCAGTACATGGTTAATCCCCCTAAAAGGGATTAATTTCAAAAATAAAGGAATTACATGATAATTAAATACAATACAGATTCTTCATCTTCAATCAGCATTAAATCTATGAGAAAAAGAGATGTTAAAAACCATAATAAAAAAATGAAAAAAGAAAGAAACAATCTTCATTCTAATTTTGAATTAAATAATTTTAAAGGTGTTAATGGAGACTTCTTATCTTACAACAATAAGATTTTTATGGGTATTTCAGGTATCAAAGATTCGGATGGCTGGAGAGAATTAGGATTTGAACTGACAAAATTTTTAAAATCTAAAAAGATTAAAGAAGTAAGTGTGCAAGCCCCTAACGGAGATGAATTTTTAGAAGGAATGCTTCTTGGAGATTACGAATTTAAAGTATATAAATCGAATAAACCGAATAAAGAAGAACCAAAAATAATCGTAAATTTTCATTCAAATCTTTCGGAAGATAGATTAAAAGAAATAGAAACGTCTGTTTATGCACAATACCTTACAAAATCATTAGTGAATCGTTCTCCTCAAGATGCTAATTCTCAAACAATAGAAGACTTAGTTACAACAGAATTTTTAGATAGTCCAGTCGAAATAGAAGTACTTGATGAAAGAGATTTAGCACGCTTAGGAATGAGAGGTCATTTAGCCGTTAATAGAGCTAGTGCTAATCCTGCTAAAGTTATAAAATTATCTTATACCCCTAAAAAACCTAATCAAACTATTGCTCTAATTGGAAAAGGTTTAACTTTTGATTCTGGTGGATTAAATATCAAACCAGGGAAAAGTATGAGTACTATGAAATCCGATAAAGCAGGCGCAATGACATTAATAGGTTTGATGATGTATGTTAAATATCATGGAAGCCCTAATAAAATCGTTTG
>Ga0256827_10002992_pt1 | contig 10787 bp, 7 predicted proteins | sample CV84metaG_FD_185977 | JGI IMG/M metagenome (GOLD analysis project Ga0256827, IMG submission 185977) | Hydrothermal vent microbial communities from East Pacific Rise, Pacific Ocean - CV84 | ecosystem: Environmental > Aquatic > Marine > Hydrothermal vents | place: Pacific Ocean: East Pacific Rise...
TGGCTAATAATATTGAGAAGTACAGAAATTGTGGAGGTGTTTTTCATCAGCCAAAAGATTTAAAGAAGATTTATGGTTTGAGCGAAGAGGCCTATGCTAGCTTAAAGGATTATATTGTCATTCCTGATGAAAGAAGGAAAACAAAGAAGAGGAAGTCATCAATAAACAAGTTCAGGAACGATACGATAAAGACGGTTGTGTTAAAGAAAGAAGTAAGAGATAGTATTTATCTGGGGATTAACACGGCAGATTCTGTAGAACTATTGCAAATAAATGGTATTGGTCCCTTTTATGCTGGGGCTATCATTAAGTATCGTCATCAATTAGGAGGATATATCGATATCCATCAGTTATTTGATTTGTATAAGATGGATAGTCTTAAATTTGAGCGTATTAGTCGGTATTTATTTGTTGATACAGTATCCTTAGTAAAAATTAATATTAATAAAGCTGATTTTAAAACTATTTTAAGTCATCCATATATCGACTACGAAACCACCAAGTACATTATTAATAAACGGCGTCAACTAGGACAGTATGCTGCTCTTTACGAATTGAAAGATCCTAAAGAAGTTCCTGATAATATTTATTATAAAATACTACCTTATTTGACTTTGGATTGAGATGTGTCATTTTTTCTTTATTTTTGAGTAAAAATTATGCGATCATTTGCAAGTGATAATTGGTCGGGTGTACATCCTGTGATTATGGATGCCCTGATAAATGCTAATGTGGGTCATCATGCGGCCTATGGTGATGACGATTATACCAGATATGCCCAGGAGTTATTTAGAAGTATTTTTGGCCCCAAGTCCTCAGCTTATTTTGTTTTTACCGGAACGGCAGCTAATATCTTAGCTTTAGAGAATACCAGTCATTCGTTCAGTGCTATCATTTGCTCGGAACACGCTCACATTAATGTAGATGAATGTGGTGCTATGGAAAAACATACCGGAGCTAAGTTAGTCGTATTGCCTACCAATAACGGCAAGATAAGGCCTGAACAAATAAAGCCTCATATTAAAACGGAACGCTTTCCACACCAAAGTGAGCCTGCTGTGATTAGCATCACTCAGGTAACGGAATTGGGAACGGTTTATTCATTGGAGGAGATTAAAGCTTTGGCGGACCTGGCTCACGAAAATGGCTTGTATCTGCATGTAGATGGTGCCAGGATATCGAATGCTGCAGAGGCTTTACATACCGACTTTAAAACCATGATTACGGATACCGGCGTTGATATTCTTTCGTTTGGTGGAACGAAAGCAGGGATGATGTTTGGTGAGGCTGTGGTGTTTTTAAAACCGGAGCTCGACAAATACTTTGAATTATACCGAAAACAAGCCATGCAGTTAAGTTCGAAGATGCATTATATAGCAGCACAGTTTATCGCTTTGCTGACTAAAGATTTGTGGAAACAGAATGCAGCCAATGCCAATGCTATGGCCAGATATTTGGCAGATAGCTTGAAACAATTTCCTGAAATCACACTCACACAAGAAGTGCAATCGAATGGTATTTGGGCAATTATTCCTGAGGAACTAGCTGAAAAGATGCAAAAAGCACAGTTTTTTTATCCCTGGGACGAAAAGAAATCGGAATATAGAATAATGACCTCATGGGACACTTCCAAAAAAGAGATTGATGATTTTATAAAAGCGATAAAAGCTTAGATTGAAACCAAAAAAAATCCGATGAAATTATTCATCGGATTTTTTTGTATTGATAGGAAGCACTTTATTTCTTCACAATCTTCATAGTAGAAGTGCCTTTTTTACTGTTAACAGTAACAATATAAACGCCGGCTACAAAATCTGACATATCAATCACTCTTTGGTAGTTACTGCTGTTTGCAGTTACAAGCTGACGGTAAACTTCTTTACCATAGCTGGTGTAAACAAAGAATGTGAACTCTTCACCAACAGATAAATCGTTGATATTAAGTGTGAATAAGCCATTTGTAGGGTTAGGATATACGTTTAATTGTTCAGCTTTTTTATGTTCCTGAATACCCACATTACCAATAGTTAAATGCATAGTGTCGGTAGCAGTTGTAAAACCATCGAAACCAGTAACAGTAAGTATTAGGTTACATCCCATATTTGCTACATCTTGTGAGCCTCTGATATAGGTAGAGTTGAAAAGGTTAGAAGGAGAGAAGAATCCATCTCCATCACTGGTCCATTGAATCTCTGCCACAGCAGTACCCGAACCTTGAGTGACAAATTGTTCGTTAGCTTCAATTTGTGCATCTTCACCGGCATTACAAGTAGGGTCTGTCATTTCGCCTAAGTCATAAGAAGTAATCCAGGTTTTCCAGCCATTATACTCTGTGGTATACCAAAAAGTTGTTCCATCTGAAGGATCTACGTTTAAGCAAGAATAATCACCCCAACGGCTATAATTATTTTGAGAGCTGTTTCCTGTCTTAAGTTCTACTTCTTCTATAGTCATTTCACCAAGTGGATCATCGGCGTGTCGACCGGTATATCTGATAGAAGGGTGAACGTCGGTATTGTTCGAAGCAGAGTAGGCAATAGAAATATCACCATCAGCATTAATAGCAGCAGAACCCATCCAACGATGTACGTCATCGTCTGGCGCATAAGTACCTGATTGGTAAATAGACCAATCACCACCTGTTCTTCTTAATTCATACCAACGGACAGCTGCTTTATTACTCACTCTGGCTGTGTGATTAACCACCATTGCTTCATGATCGGGAAATCTTCGGTAGGCTAAACGGTTCATAATCATATTCCCTAAGGCATCTAAATCCTGTGAATTAGGCTGAGGTACCTTAGTAGTGTATTTAACAAAGTTATTAGATAGCACAGGAGCAAGTGTTAAAGTAGAGTTCCCGGGAGTGGTCCAGTCTGTATCAAATAACCATAATTCAAGATCTTTATTTTGGTTGATATACATGATAGGGCAAGGTGTCCCCTCGTCAGGAAGGTTGGTGCCATCGATATCAGCTGGCATGGTAGAATATTTATAATACTTTAAAAATTCAATCATTTGAGCATCAGGATCACCATTCAACATTTTCTCTCTCTCTACTACAGTCATCTTAGAACCAATAAAATCGGGAGTACCATTATTTTTGTTAAACAAATTATAAGTAGCATAATAACCGTTGTTCCAAACACCAATCTTTGGGTAGTCGTTAAACTGAACACCAAACTCAAAGGCATATAAATAATACTCACCTAAAGGATCGCTTGTTACCGATATGGCGAATAATTCATAATTGGTAGTATTGGTTTTTGGTGCAAACTGTGTTAAAATCCATCTGCCTGCATTTTCGTCCCAAACTACAATAGGGTCACCATGGTTTCCCCAGGGAGCACCAGGTAATTCATCCCAAAGGCTACTTAAATTCAAAGGCCCTAATACTTTAGTGCCATCTTTTAAATATACATTGTATTTTGAGTTAACCATTTGAACAAAATGAGTTTCAGATACGTCACCATCGGTATCTGGAGGATAGGCACCAGTATAACCCTGACCACTAAACCCTACCAAAGGACCACGAACACCTTTTGTACCCATTGTTGTTTGTGCATTAGCAGTAGAACCTTTACCATCGTCATTAGGCCATTTGTCATACTCTAATTCATTATGTATTTCTTCTTCTTTAATTGCTTCAGCTTGATCCGGGCTTAGCTTTGCAGCTATTTCGGATAAAGGTGCTGATTTAGCAAAGGCAACTGCCTTCACCACTCTTGTTGGTTTTGTCTCATCGGTTTGTGCATTTAAGAACATTGGACTTAATGCAAGCATGAGCGCAAATAATAAAAAACGATTCATGAGATATTATTTAATTAATTATTTATTGTTGTTTTTTTTATTTTAGTTGGCAAGTATACAAAAAATAACAAAAGGATAGCAAGTAAAATAAGCAGTGTATGCTATAATATGACCATAAAATGATATTTTTAAGTAAAAAAATGCTTATTAGCCGAAAAATACTCGTTTTAAAACTAACTTTGCGGGGGGATTTATTTTGAATTATGAATTACGAATTACGAATTACGAATTTGGGAATTACGAATTAACTATAAATAATTAAGATTTAACAATTAATAAAAATGTCGATAACAGAACTTATTGAAGAATTAAAGGGATTGTCTTCTGCCGCATTGCGAAACGAGTATATTAAGAATGGTGCCAGTGATAAGGTGTTAGGACTAAAATTTACTTATTTGCAATATTACAAAAAGGAGATTGGTAAGAATCATGAGTATGCTCTAAGGCTATGGGATACCCAGATTCCGGAGCTTCAGATATTGGCTACTATGTTGACATCCAAGAAACACTTTAGTGTTCAGTTAATCGAAGAATGGAATAAAGATATTGATTTTTATTTATTGAGTGATGCCTTTATTGGTAATGTTTTAACTCCTTATAATGGTAGTTTAGCATTGGCTAATAAGTGGATTTATAGTGACGATGAATATACTTTACGACATGCTTATTCAATCATTTTTATGTTGGCTAAAGAGAATGGATTTATGAAAGATGAAGCGTTTTCGAAGTATTTAAAAAAGATTGAAGAGGATATACAAACAGCTCCAAACCGCGCCAAAGAAACCATGTTGTATTCTATCTTAAATATTGGAAGACGCAGCAGGAGATTGAATGAAGAGGCCATAGCTGTGATGGAAAGACTGGGGCAGGTGAATATTGAACATGGTACCACAGGCTCCGTAACCCCTGATGTGATGGCTATTCTGAAAATAGTTAAAAAAACAGGTGGTTATATCTTTTATGCTCCCGGTGATATGGTGTAGATAGTTCTACAAACCACCACTGACTGCCTTCTCAGAGATTCTGGCTGCTATATTTTCGCCATCCATGGCACTGCTGACGATGCCGCCTGCATAGCCTGCTCCTTCGCCACAAGGGTAGAGGTTTTTTATTTGTATATGTTCCAGACTTACCTTATCTCTGGGAATACGTATTGGCGATGAGGTGCGGGACTCTACACCTAAGATAATTGCCTCTTCGGAATAATATCCCCGCATCTTTCGGTCGAAATCCTTAAAAGCCCGGCGCAGTGGTTCGTTGATGTTCTGAGGCAGAAGCTCATGCAAAGGTGCATTAACTACACCCAGAATATAGGATGTTTTGGGGAGTTTTTTGCTCATGCGCTTTTGTACATAATCTACCATGCGCTGTGCAGGAGCTTGCTGATTGTTACCACCGGTGACAAAGGCCATTTTTTCCAGATCTTTTTGGTATTCCAAGCCAGCGAAAATACCGTGCTTCCGGTATTTTATCAGTTCGTTTTGTTTAATGCTGACAACAATACCGGAATTGGCATAAGGTGAGTTTCGCTGGGCATTACTCATCCCGTTTACTACTAATTCGTTATTGGCTGTGGCAGCCGGAACAATGATACCTCCCGGACACATACAAAAGCTGAAAACACCTTTGTCTTTAACCTGAGTCACCAGGCTGTAAGAGGCTGTTGGCAGGAGCGGATCTTTTTCTTTGCTGTGGTATTGAATGGTGTTTATGAGCTTTTGAGGGTGTTCAATCCTGACACCTGCTGCAAAATCTTTAGCTTCTATGGAAATCCCTTTATCATTCAATAAATAATAAATATCACGTGCAGAATGTCCGCTGGCCAGGATGGTAGATGCACCAAAATACTCTTTTCCGTTTTGGTCAATAACGCCTAAAATCTTTTCCTGATGAATGATAAAATCGGTCACTCTGCTTTCAAAATGAAACTCACCTCCGGCATTAATAATGGTTTCTCTTATATTGGTGATGATACCTGAGAGTTTATTGGTACCCAGGTGGGGATGGGCATCGATTAAAATATCGGGATGGCCACCGTGAGCTACAAATATCTCTAATATCTTTCGCACATTACCTCTCTTGGAGCTTCGGGTGTAGAGCTTGCCATCGGAATAGGTGCCGGCACCACCTTCGCCAAAACAGTAGTTTGAATCGGGGTTAATTTGCAGGCTGCGGTATAATTGTGCAATATCTTTTTTACGATCGCTAATCTTTTTACCTCTTTCAATGATAATGGGCTTTAGACCTCTCTCTATAAGACCCAATGCCGCAAATAATCCGGCAGGTCCGGCACCAACAATAATAATGCTTTTCGAGCTGCTAACGTCCTTATATTCAATTTGTTTTTTAGTGTCCCCGGGTTCTTCGTTGATAAAAACTTCCACCTTTAGTCTTATTTTTACCTGTTTCGATCGGGCATCAATCGATCGACGAAGATGATTAACAAAAGAGATAGTTTTGGGATTGATTCTTAATTTCCGGGCAATAACCGATTTAATATCCTGTTCGTTATTGGCTTGTTGGGGGCTGAGGTTAATATCAATTTCCTGAGGCATAGTATCAAATTAAAGGATCATCTTTTTTAGGCACATACAAAATTAAGAAAATTCAGCTGTGATAGCGTATGATATTACTCAAATGTAAATATCAGTTGAAAGACACGGGAATGTAAGGACTCAATGCCATTGGTATATATATTATCTTCCTGATGCAATATGTCGCGTGTACCGTAACTCATACGCAACTCGGTACCCATTTTAAACCAGTTAAAGTAAAAATCGAAACCAACACCCGCCTCAAAGGCAAAATCTGTTCTATATAATTTAATGATGATATCCTGTTCGTTCACATCTTCTTTTTTACCAGCCTGTGCTGCTAAATCCAACACCACTTTCAAGCCAACAAAAACATAAGGCCGTACATTATGCAAACGAACGCCTTTATATTTTAAGTAGAAAGGAAAGTTGAGATGTGTAGAAGGGACTTTTTTCTCGTAGTTTTCAATAAATACCGCCTCATTGCGATAATAGGTTAATATGCTATACCTTAAATGCCTCTCGCTAAAAAGGAGCTCAGGGGTAAACCTTAAATCAAAATATTTCCCCAACCTTAAGGATGATACTATTCCAATGGTAAAACCTAATTGAGGTACGGCTTCCACATTATATAAAAAAGCTGAATCGGCATTGAACTCCGGTATTTGGTTCTGAAAATAAGTATGGTTGCTAAAACCCGGTTTCATCTTTAATGTGTAGTGCATCTGATTGCCACCTAAATAAAAACCAAAGTGTATTTTCTTTCTATCATAGCGCGGCTGATTGGGCGTAGTATTTGATTGTGCCATTAAGGAGCTGACTCCCAGGCTCAAAACAAAAGCTAATAGCAATGATATAAGTTTTTTTTGATTCATTTATTTTAACTTTATGTTACAACGCTGATTCATCGAGTTTATTTGATGTTATTAAGAAACTTTTGAGCCACTATAAATGGATACTATTCCAAAAGTCATCTTTTTCTGACTAACACTCTTATAACCGGCTTTGGATAAGTGCTTCAGGAAATTCTCTCCATCGGGAAAGTTTTTCACAGACTCCGGTAAATAGGTATAGGCTGACTGATCTTTTGAAACACCTTTTCCTAAAGAAGGAAGGATATAGCTAAAATAGAAATTGTAAATCTGTTTCACCGGAAAAACCGTAGGCTTACTAAATTCTAAAATATATACAGCACCTTTGTCTTTAGTCACTCTATACATTTCGCGCAGTCCCAAATCCAAATCTTCGTAGTTACGTACACCAAAAGCCACAGTTACAGCATCGAAGAAACTATCGGCATATTTTAATTGTTCCGAGTCGCCCAGCTCAATTTTTATTTGTTGGTCCAGTTTCTTCTTTAATACTTTCTTCTGACCAATCTCCAGCATCTTTTCCGAAATATCGGCACCAATGATATGAGAATCAGGAATACGTTTGGCTATAGAGATGGCCAGGTCGCCCGTTCCGGTGGCAATATCCAGGATTTGTTTGGGGTGTTGTTTTTTTAACATCTTCACCAATACCTTACGCCAATAATGATCGATACCCAAAGACAAAAAATGATTTAAAAAATCGTACTTCCCAGCTATATTGTTAAACATTTGTCTAACCTGCTGTTTCTTTCCTTCTTGTTTCATTTTTTGATTAATCCTTTTTTAGTTCTTTAAGTAGTTTTTCTTTATTTACAGGCACCACGCCCACATCTTCGCATACCAAGCCTCCGGCCAGATTCGAGATATAAGCGATATCTTCAGGAGGAAGGTTTTGTGCTAAACATAAAGCAGTAAGGCTGATAACCGTGTCTCCGGCGCCCGATACATCAGCAATATGCCGGATATGAGCAGGGATATGATGGTGTGTGAACTCGCCATTTTCTTTTTTCTGACTGATTTCCACGCCATATTCCGACAGGGTGGTGAAGAAGTATTTACAGTTCAGATTATTTTGCATTTTTTCCACGGCATCTTGTCGTCTTTTTGTATCATGAGCTTCAAAATGGTCGTTGCTGCCTTCGCGTAACTCTTTCAGGTTAGGCTTAAAAAGAGTGACGTTTTTAAAGTGATGGAAATTACGTTTCTTGGGGTCTACAACGGTTGGAATATCACCGGCAATGCTAATCACATATTCTATCAGCTCTTTGTCAATTACCCCTTTATCATAGTCCTGGAAAATAATCACATCAATATCTCCGGCTTTTATGAATGATTGTATTTTGTTGAATAGTAATGCTTTGTCATCATCATCTAATGGGGTGTCGATTTCCTCATCCACTCTTAGCAGCTGTGAGGAGTTCCCAATAATCCTAAATTTAGTAGTTGTGATTCTGCGTTGGCTTTTGATAATCCCCTCGGCACTCATCTGGCGTTTCTTTAATAAATCAATAAACACCTCCGACTTATCATCTTCACCAATGACTGAACACAGAATGGCTTGTGCTCCTATGGCATGAATGTTTAGTGCCACATTTGCAGCACCGCCCATGCGATGTGTTCTTTCTTCTACGGCTACTATAGGAACCGGGGCTTCGGGAGAGATTCGGTCTACATTCCCAAAAATATAACTATCAATCATGATATCTCCAATGATGAGCACCTTTTGATTCTCAAAGTTTTGGAATATCTGATTTATGGATGTTGTCTCTATCATAGATTTAATAATTGTGGCAAAAATAGTAATTATTTGGTAGGACGGGATGGCTATATTATTTTTCAATAATAATAAATTCCGTTCTACGGTTGTTGGCACGACCTGTTTCGGTGTCGTTGCTGTCGATAGGCTTATCATACGAATAGCCTTTATATTGTAGTCTATCCTGAGAAATGCCGGCTGCCACTAAGAAATCGTAAACGGCTTTGGCTCTTTCCTGAGATAGGGTTTGATTGTATTCGTGGCTGCCCTGACGGTCGGTATGTCCGGCAATTTCAATAGAGATGGTGCTGTTCTTTTCTAAGAAATCTTTTAGCTTATTCAGTTCGGAATAACTTTCATCTTTTAGGACGCTCTTATCCAGCTCAAAGAAGATATTTTTCAATACCATGCTATTACCAATTTGTATGGGTAAGAGTGGTATATTCTTGATATAAGGCTTGGCTTGTCGGTATTCACCCTTTATTAAAAAGACATCGGAATAGAATAAATAACCGTCTTTCGACACATTGACCATATAATTATGCTCGGGGATGAGTGTTAAAAAGAAATAGCCGTTAGAGGCATTGGAAACGGTTTGGTTTACAATCCGGGATGATTTCACATCAATAATTTCAATATCAGCAGCCAGTTGTTTGCCGGATAAAGAATCGTATACTATTCCTTTGAAATAGGTAACAGGCTCGGCTTTGATATTTTCGGGCATTTTAAAAGCGTAGATGTCCAATCCGCCAAAGCCACCTTCACGGTCGGAGGCAAAATAGCCAATTTCGCCATCAGGCGTTACCAATAAGCTGTTTTCGTCTTTAAATGTATTGATGGGATAGCCTAAATTTACAGCTTCGCCCCATTGGTCATTGCTGTCTTTCTTACTCATAAAAATATCGGAACCACCCATACCGGTTTTCCCTCTTGATGAGAAGTATAAGGTACGATTATCGGGGTGAATCAATACGGACTCTTCGGCTTGTTTTGTGTTGATGGTAGGTGGTAGTTTTTGTGGTGTAGTCCAATAGCCTTCTTTGTCGAGGGTTGTTACATAAATATCCGATTCTTTTTGGGTATTATGTCGTACGCCACGCACAAAATATAGTGTTTCGCCATCCGAAGATAGGCTGGGTTGGCTTTCCCAGTTACCTGTGTTTACAGGAGGCCCCAGATTAACCGCCTGAGTCCATCTATTACCAGTATAGCGCGTAAAGAACAAATCGCAACTGCCATAGCCATTACGGTTATTACCATAAAAGCCATTCTTTTCGCAGGCCGTAAAGATGATGATTCTCCCATCTGCCGAAATAGTAGCTGCTCCTTCGTTGAATGGGGTGTTAATAGGTTGTCCCATATTTTGAGCTGCTACCCATTTCCCGTTTTTTCCTTTGATAGATACATAAAAGTCTTCTTGTTGATGGTGACCTTCTTCTCCCAGTCGTCGGGTATATAAAACAAATTTGCCATCTACAGTCATCGTAGGGAAATACTCGGAGTATGGGCTATTGATGTTTTTGCCTAAGTTGACAGGTGTAAAATCTACCGGGTTTTGTAAGGCTGTTAAAGCAAAATCGCAATTCAAAAGATTCCTTTGAGCTCTGTCTTTACTGATGGCATCAATATCGGGGAAAGATAAAAAGCGGGTATAGTATTCTTTTGCTTCCTGATACTGGCCACTTTGTATCAGTAGTTCGGCTATAAAAAGGTGAACCTGGGGGTAATAATCGGGTTTTATCTCTATGGCATTTTTATAATAATCTATAGCTGTTTTTTTATAATCCAAATCGGTATTTAAATCGCCCAAGAGGA
>Ga0256827_10002994_pt1 | contig 10783 bp, 13 predicted proteins | sample CV84metaG_FD_185977 | JGI IMG/M metagenome (GOLD analysis project Ga0256827, IMG submission 185977) | Hydrothermal vent microbial communities from East Pacific Rise, Pacific Ocean - CV84 | ecosystem: Environmental > Aquatic > Marine > Hydrothermal vents | place: Pacific Ocean: East Pacific Rise...
AGGGTCTTGGTGCTGGTATGAAACCTTCTATCGGTAAAGACTCTGCCTTAGAGAGTTACGATGAACTTCGTACTGCTCTTGACGGTGCGGACATCGTCTTTATCGCTGCAGGTCTTGGTGGCGGTACCGGTACAGGTGCGGCACCTATCGTCGCGCAGATCGCCAAAGAGATCGGTGCATTGACCATCGCGGTCGTCACCAAGCCGTTCAAGTTCGAGGGTGGTAAACGCTCTAAACTTGCAGAGAAAGGGCTTGATGACCTTAAGAGCGAATGTGACTCTATCGTCGTGATCCCGAATGACAAGCTTCTCTCTATCATCGACAAGCGTCTGGGTATGCGTGAGAGCTTTAAGATCGTCGACTCTGTACTCGCTCAGGCGGTCAGTGGTACCTCTGGTGTCATCCTCTCTCATGGAGACAACGACATCAACCTTGACTTCGCTGACCTGCAGACCGTCATGTGTCACCGTGGTATGGCCCTTATGGGTGTCGGTGAGCATCAGGGTGAGAACGCTGCTTACGAAGCGATCAAGTCTGCTATCGAGTCTCCACTGCTTGACAACATGTCGATCAACGGTGCGATGGGTGTCCTTGTACACTTCCACATGCACCCGGAGTTCCCGATGATGGAGATGACCGAAGCGATGGAGATCGTACATGAGAGTGCTGATTCTGATGCAGATGTCATCTTTGGTACGTCAACCGATGAGAACATGCCGATCGATGCGATCCGTATCACACTCGTCGCAACAGGTTTTGAGAAAGAGCTTAACAAGAGCGGTGTCAACAACGACGCCTTTGTCTCTGAGACACCTGCTCCGGTACAACAGACGATGACACAGGCACAGCGTCCCAAGATGGTCGTAGGCGGTGATCTCAGTGATGATTACCTCGATGTCCCGACGTACATGCGTCAACAGAAAGACTAAACACTCCTAAATGCACTCCTTTGAAGAGGTGATGAAGGCCAAAACACTACTTGGTCTTCGCGACACAGCCTCTCTCCCCGAAATAAAAGCACGCTACAAGAACCTGATGCACCAGTGGCATCCGGACAAACATCTCGATGAGATCGAGACTGCGACCAAGATGAGCACCGAGATCATCGAAGCCTACAAGATCATCATGGAATATATCAAACAGTACGAATACCATTTTGACGAAGAGTTCATCAAAGAGAAGACCATCTCACCACACGAGTGGTGGAACGAGCGCTTTGGCGGACGGTAACAGCCTTGAGTAGAGTGACACAGTCCTCTTAGAAAAGTTGAATTGATAGAAAGTATATACCTATGAATTCCAGATTAAAACCATAATAACGATGACCAGGACTTTCTCAAAAGTCCCGTGATGGCGCAAGCTCATCACAAAAACAGCTGATGTCATAAAAATTTCAGATTTGGTGTGAGTTGTACCGGGTGTGAACCCGAAGGCGCACTCGTGTGCGTTGAGAGGTGAACCCCGGTGCAAATCGCGCCGAAGCTGGAACTTTTTAGTCGATGAAAGTGACTGTGTCTGTCAACTTCACACGCTTTGGCTGGTATGAGTTGATACGGGCACTCTTATCCTCATATCCGACAACGACACTGTAAAGCAGAGAGAAGTTGTCAGGAACACCCATCACCCTGGAGATGATCTTGCCGTACTCTGTCGTAGAGCCTTGAGGGACTGTCGCCAGGCCATACCCTTCAGCAGCCAACATAAGGTTTTGCATGTATGCACCACAATCGATCAACGGTCCTTGTGCACCATTGATAAGTTCACTGTTGATGTAGACAAAGAAGACATTCTGTGCCCCGAACCAGCGATAGTTGTCAAACCACATCTGTTGACGTGTCGCGTCATCATGACGGTCGACCTCCATAAGCTTATAAAGCCCTGCGCCGGTAAGGATACGTCGCTTCTTGTAAGGGTTGATCCAGTTGAGGGGGTAGTACTGGACATGTTGATCGACATCACCACCTGCTTCGATATGGGTGATGATCGCGTCTCCGATGTTCTTCAACATCTCCAGGTTACTGACAGAGTAGACTGTCCATGGCTGCATGTTTGCACCACTTGGCGTCATCGCTGCTGCTTCTAAGATCTTCTCTATAGTCTCTTGCGGGACCTTCTTGTCGAGATACTTGCGCTTCGATGCACGCCCTTTTATAGCGTCGATAACATTCAAACTTTCCATTCGTCTTAACTCCGTCTTATAATAATCATGTATTTTACTCTATGATGACTTAGATAAGGGTAACGATGCAAGAGAGTCTTTAGATTACTCTACTTTTGTACGAACATCAGACGCATACGGCGTATAAAGAGTATACCGAGGGCCAGAGCCAGGATCTTAAAGTCGATCTCACTGCCTATGTGAAGTGCCGCAAAGGCATCGCTTTGAGTCGCTTCCGCACCCATGGCCTGCATCGCCAGGATCTTTGGCGTGTAGATGGCACTGAACATCATCGCTGTCGTGATGACAAAGAAGGCACTCACCATCGCCCAGTTGTCACGACGGCCATGCTTGTACTCGTTCGCCTCAAAGATGAAGACCGCAAAGGCCATGAACGAGATGAAGTAGCTGAAACGACGGAAGATCTCTGCCATCAGCACACCCTCGTTGTAGTGGTCGAGCAGTGTCCCTACCAGGTAGCTGTCTGAATGAAAGATCGTCGCTGTCACAAAGATACCAAGTGTCAGTACTGCTCCCAGGGTCATCGCGACCAAAAGAAGATAAAGTGTGATTGTCCACTGTTTTGCTGTCATATTTTTTCCTTTTTGTTTAGAGCTTATGGTTACGCAGGACAAAACCGCGATCATGTCCTGCCAGGTCTTTGTAGAAGTCAAGCGAGACCGCCTTGTCCTTCATGTATGCTTCGACCTTGGCTTTTTGGTCATACCCCATCTCACAGGCAAAGAGCGGTATCTTCCGCACTGTCACCTCGTCGAGCAGTCGCTGTATGATCTCATCACCGACACTCCCTCCAAAAAGAGCAAGGTCGGGTTCATAGTCCAGGTTCCGTTCCAGAGGCTCACCGTCAGCGATATAGGGCGGGTTGGATACCAGGATCTCTATGGCTTCATCCACAGGGGCCAAAAGGTCCCCTTGACGCAGCTCTATACGTTCACCCATACCAAAGGCCTCAATGTTCTTTCGGGCCACCTTCAGAGCGTCAGGACTGATGTCCACAGCGATGATCTTCGCCTTGGGAAGTTCCTGTGCCAGGATCGTCGAGATGATACCGCTGCCGACACCCACCTCGACGATGGTCAGCTCTTTTTCTCTCTCAGTGGCAGCCAGGACCGCATCGATCAGCAGTTCGGTCTCAGGACGGGGGATCAGTGCCCCCGCTTCTATATGAAACTCTTGAGAATAGAAGCTGACCCGGTTGGTGATATACTCTAAGGGTTCATGCGCCTTACGACGCGCCACCCATGAGGCAAGCTTCTCACCCTCTTGGACGTCATCTTGTTCATGGGTCATCAGCCAGAGCTCATCATGTCCTAAAAAAGCCATGATGAGCAGCTGGGCCTCACGTCGCGGACGTTCGACGACACCCGTGAGTTCAGCAGTGATAGACGCCAACCACTCCCGAATGCTCTTTAGTCGATCGATGGTGCTTCCTCTTGCATCGCTTCATCGCTCTTGGCATGGATATCGAAACCCAGCTCTTTAAGACGTTCCAACACCGGTGGATGGGTGTAGTAGAAGAAGATATAGAGCGGGTGAGAGAGTGGAAAGCTCTTGTTCTCGCTTACCAGCTTCTTCAGTGCTTCGCTCAGGAAGAACTTGCCCCCTAAGTCTGCACCGGTCTGGTCTGCCGCATACTCGTTGTGACGACTGACCAGTCCCATGACAGGCATCATGACAAAGCTCAGAAGCGGCATCACCAACATAAAGAGTATCATCATGTTCGCAGGGTTTTTCTGGACACCGAGCTCCATATAGAGCGTGTCAGGAAGGTTCCCGAAAAGTGCGAACATCGCAAAGAGCATCCCACCCATCAGGGCGATGTTCTTATAGATGTCTCCATGCTGGAAGTGCCCAAGTTCATGTCCAAGTACGGCCAGAAGCTCATTAGGCGTCAGTTTCTCCAACAAAGTATCGAACAGTACGACACGTTTTGTCTTTCCAAGGCCACCAAAATAGGCGTTAAGACGGGCATCACGCTTAGAAGCATCAGAGATAAAGACGCCTGAGCTCTGAAAACCGGTCTCGTCCATAAGACGGTTGATCTGCTTGTTGAGCTCCTCATCTTCCAGCGGAGTCAGCTTGTCGAAGAAGAGTGCTCTCAGTGTCGGGAAGAACATGTTCAAAAGAACGATGACACCAAAGATAAAGAGAAAGCTCCACAACCACCACAGTTCGGTAGAGGTGATGATAAAGAAGATACCCCAGACGATCAGGGCACCAAAGATGATGGTCAAAAGTGTTGAGACCACAGTGTCTTTGATATACTGCTTCATACTCGAACGGTTGAACCCGAACTTGGCATCGAGGACAAACTTCTCATAATACTCGATCGGCAGAGATATCAGACCGTTGATCAGGATAAAGCTCAAGACAGCCAGTACGGTAGAGACTGCAGGATCATACACCAAGAAGGTCTTCTCGATCCATCTGATACCGAACTCCAACCAGGCCATAAAAAGGACAAAGTCCAAAAGTGTCGTGAACATCGACATCTTCTCTTTGGCAACAGCATAGTTCCCTGCTTTTAAGAACTCAGCTGCCCCCATAAGTACAGCACTCTGTCGTTTCGCTTGATTGACATAACCGATCTGCATCACACTGACATAGATCTTGATCAGTACATAAAATGTATAGATACCGATTATCGTTGTTACCATTGTTGGCCTTCTGGCTTATACGCCTAAATTTTTGTCCGCTATTGTAGCATTTTTACGGCTACTTTAGACTCTTTGAGGTGGGTACTTTAGTGATAGGGTCATCGGTCGCGATCATGTCATCGGGTACATAATAAGCACGTGCGATACTATAGATAGCACCAATGATCAGACCAGCGATGATCACCGCCCATACGATACGTTTCTTTTCACCTTTTAGGGTGTTGTAATCTCCGATGTCCTGTAGTCTTGGTTCACTCATGATATATTCCTTATAATAATTGATGATAGAAGGGTACCCCGTTTTTTTATCATGACAGTAAACTTCATCAGCTAGGTTGACGACTTAAGTTTACTTTTTATATAGTTTTAACGTCAGGCATACCCTTAATTGAAGTTTGTCTATAATGGCGGCATGAATGACTTTATACCAGAGATCGAACCTACCCCGACATTTAAGAGTAAGAAGTGTCAATGGATGGTGCGTCTTCTTGCCTTTAAACTGACCTATATCCCTATTTTTCTGACCGTGTTGGTCGCCTACATAGTCGACTATTTCTATGCTGTCGCGACCCTGCTCATCAGCTATCTTATCACCGGTATCGTCCGCTCTTACATGCGAAACAACTCCATCCCCAGACAACAACTGGAGTACACCTACACCGACCAGGCCATCGCCGCATGGTTTCTCTACCGCACCTACTGTTTTGGAGACCAGACACGACCATGACCCTGACACCTGTCGATGACATCAACGACCCTGAACTTCTGATCTACCAGCAGCTTCGGGACAAGGCCTTTAACGCCGACAACAGCTTTATAGCAGACAGCCCAAAAGTGGTCAACGTCCTGCTTGAGAGCGACATCGAAGTGATCAGTCTCCTGGCCACACCTGAGTACTATGAACAGTATGCCCACCTCATCGAACAACGCGATATCCCCACGCTCTATGTCGCTAAGAAAAAGGTGATGGAGGGCATCGTCGGTCACAAGGTCCATCACAACTGTATGATGCATGGTGTACGTCCACCGGAACATCCACTAGAGCAACTCGGTGGGCAGATCATCATGCTCGATGAGATCAGCTCTACCGAGAACATCGGCTCTATCGCCCGCAGTGCCGCAGCGATGGGTGTGAACTCCTACCTGCTCCCCAAACAGGGGCCCCACCCTTTCAACCGTCGTGCGCTTCGTGTCTCGATGGGACTTGCCAGCCGGCTCAAGACCCATCAGTATGATGACATCTTCGAGACCCTGGCCATACTCAAGGCCAGAGGCTATACCATCTACGCCGCAGAGGTGACTCCTGATGCGACCCTGCTCTCGCAGCTCAAGCCAGCTGAGAAGTGGGTGCTCCTGATGGGACACGAAGGTAAAGGTCTCGCTCCCGAAGTCATCAAAGCCTGTGATGAAGCCGTACAGATAGAGATGGAACCCTATATCAAAAGTTTCAATGTCGCTGTAGCTGCTTCGATCATGATGTATCAGTTAAAAAACCGCTGATCATCACCCCGAACAAAGCCCATATACGCTAAAATCCGGCTCTAAGACAAACTAACAGATATTGAGAACAACATGGCACTAATCGACCTCCTCGGCGTCCACAAACATTACGACCTTCAAAAGATCCTTGTCGATGTCAACTTCCATGTCGATGAGGGTGAACGTATCGTCATCGTCGGAAAGAACGGCAGCGGCAAATCGACCCTGATGAAAGCGGTCGCAGGCAAGCTGACACTCGACGACGGCAAACGCATCACCAAGAACGACCTCGAGATCAAGATGCTCGACCAGGTCCCCAAGTTCGAGCAGGACGACACTGTCCGCCAGGCGGTAGAACGGGGGCTCCAAGAGCTCTATGATGCCAAGGCACGTTATGATGAACTCTCTGCACGACTTGCCGAGGACTTTGAGGACAAGCTGCTGCTCAAGGAGCATGCCGAGATCTCAAGCTACCTCGACCACCACAGTGCCTGGAGCCTTGATGACAAGATAGAGCGTATCCTCGTCCACTTCAATCTCAAGCATATGGAGACCAAACCCATCGTGATGTTAAGCGGTGGTGAACAGCGTCGTGTCGCACTTGCAGGTCTGCTGCTGCAGAAGCCTGACGTACTGCTGCTCGATGAGCCGACCAACCACCTTGACGTCTATATGGTGGAATTCCTCGAAGAACTGATCCTGAAAGAGCAGTACACCCTCGTCTTCATCTCTCATGACCGTTACTTCATCGACCAGATCGCCACCAAGACCATCGAGGTCGAAGACGGTAAGCTCCGTGAGTATCGCGGCGGTTACTCCAACTACCTGGACCAGAAGGCAGAGTACCTCCGTACCCTCCAAAAGCAGCACGACAACCTGCTCGGGATGCTCAAGACGGAGAACGAGTGGTTCGCCCGCGGTGTACGTGCCAGACTCAAGCGTAACGAAGGTCGTAAAGAGCGTCTCATGCAGCTGCGCGAAGCGGCCAAGACCAACCCGGCCAAGATCCGTAAGATGCATGTCGAGATACAGCGTGAAGCAAAACACTTCAACCGTGACAAGAGTGTCAACAAACAGAAGATGCTCTTTGAGGTAGAGAACCTCGGGGTCACCCTCGGTGACAAACTGCTGATCAAAGGCTTTACGACCCGTATCCTGCAAAAAGATGTCATCGCCATCGTCGGGCCCAACGGTACCGGCAAGTCCACCCTGCTCAAAGTGCTCCTCGGACGCATCCAGCCTACAGAAGGAAAGATCAAACAGGGTGAGTTCAGTATCGGCTACTTCGACCAGCACCGTGAACTGCTTGACGACTCCAAGAACCTTATCGAGACCTTCTGTCCCAACGGAGGTGACCGGGTCAATGTCCGTGGCGCCAACATGCATGTCTACGGCTACCTTAAGAACTTCCTCTTTCCACGAGAGTTCCTTGACAAGAAGGTCGGTACGCTCAGCGGTGGAGAGAAGAACCGTGTCGCCCTCGCCCTGCTCTTCACCAAAAACGTCGACTGTCTCATCCTTGATGAGCCGACCAACGACCTTGACATTCCGACCATCAACATCCTCGAAGAGCAGCTGCAAAACTTTCCGGGTGCGGTCATACTTGTCAGCCATGACCGTTTCTTCGTCGACAAGATCGCCAAGAAGCTCTTTGTCTTCAAGAACCATGACGGACTCATAGAGGAGTCCTACCAGCTCTACTCAGAGTACCTTGAAGATGAGAAGGAGCTGCGGGAGGTCGAGAACATCGTCAATGAAGCTCAAAGCACCATCGCAGAGAAGCCGACGACCAGAGAGAAGCCAAAGACGCTCAAGCTCACCTACAAAGAGACCGAGGCCCTTAAACGCCTCCCGACCGAGATCGAGGCCCTTGAAGAGAAGATCGACATCATCAACGCCTGTCTGGCAGACCCGAAATGTTATGAACTTAAGGGTATCACTGTCGTCGCCGATGAGCTGAGCGAAGCCGAAGCACGTTACGAAGAGAAGGTCGAAGAACTCCTGCTCATCGAAGAGAAGGTCGAAGAGATAGAGGCGGCCAAAAGCTGATGCAGTGCAAGATCTGCGGCCAGGAGGCCCAAAGCTTCTTCGATGACTATATGAAGTGTGAGACCTACTTCTGCCCATCATGTGAATACATCTTTAAAGACGAAGCTGCCATCATCTCCTCAGACAGAGAGCTGAAGGTCTACGAGCAGCATAACAACACCGAAGAGAACCTCGGTTATGTGACGATGTTCAGAGACTTCATGGAGAAGACCTTCCTCCCCTACCGCACAGAGATAGAGACCGTCCTGGACTTTGGTTCGGGTCCCAACCCGGTACTGGCCAACATCATGAGAAAAGAGGGGTTCGAGGTCGAGCATTATGACAAGTTCTTTGCTCAAAAGAAGGTCTATGAGGGTAAACGCTATGACCTTATCACCTCGACTGAGGTGATCGAACATATCAGCGATATTCAAGAGGTCATGACACTCTTCTCAACCCACCTTAACCCTAACGGCTATCTCGCCATCATGACACAGTTCCATCCCAATGACGAAGCGGCCTATCTTAAGTGGTGGTATCGACGTGACCCTACACACATCTCTTTCTTCAGACCCCACACCTTCTCTGTACTGGCAGTACAACATGGACTGAGACCTCTCTACCATGATCAAAAGAAACTGGTTCTTCTGCAAAAAGGTAGCAGTTTGTAAAATCACAACATCACTGTGATACAATGATGTCGAATCAAACTATTAATACGTTAATACAAGGAAATTCATGTCAGATACTCCATCTATCGGTCTTCTTTTTAAAGAGGCCCTTTTGGAACACAGTACCAAATATGCAGATGACGATGCTGTCTGTGGTGTCAAGATCGACCTGCGTTCTCAGAACATCGACCTTATCGTCGGGATCCGTTTTGAGGAGGGTACCTTGAACTTTACGGTATGTACCGCCGGTAACAACTGTGACAGCGCGGATGATGCGGTCTTTGACCTGCTCTCTGAGCCTTTGAAGAAGATCGGTGTCGAAAGTAAAGGGGGTGCGGCTATCATGATCAAGCGTAATGCACAGGTCGTCTCGACAGACGAAGGGTGCAGTGCTATTCAAGAGAGTGAGACGCCTCTCAGTGAAGAGAAAGCTCCTAAAAAGCGTGGGCTCTTTGGACTCTTTGGAAAAAAATAGGAGATACCTTTAAATCCCGGAGTCGGTGTTTGCGAGCCTATTTGACGTAATCTACCACTTTACTTGCAACGGTCACCTCTTTAATGAAGGCCACTACCTCAAGATGGGCAGGATGGGTCGCATACTCTTTCAACCCCTCTTTGGTCTCAAAGGTCGATATTAGCGAGAGGTCCATCGCACGCTCACTGCCGTTGAAGTCCACCCCGACCTCCATCGACAGAAGCGGCTCTATCTTCGCTACCAGTGCTTCGAGCATCTCTTTGGTCCTAGCGATATGCTCCTGCTTCTGCTCCTCTTTAAAATCAAACATCACGATATGTACGATCATCATCTATCCTTGTAAAAGTTCTCCTTGAAACACAAATGCTCTGTTTCCAGGATTAATGGTAAGAATTTTACCCAATATTGGTTATTATCATGTCATGAAAGAGATATACGGCAGCCTGATCATGTTTTTTTACTTTTTGAAGTGGCCCATCTTCCTGGGGCTGCCGATCCTGCACTTTGCCTACGGGCTCCATGCCAACTATTTTCTTATCGCCTTTTGGCTTCTCTGCCTTGGTCTGATACTTAAAGACTTTTGGATGCTCTTGCGTGGAAAATAGCCTCTTCGAGTTCCTTCTTTTACACGGTGTCTTCATCGTCGGAGAGTTCTTGATCGTTGTGACACTCCTGCATATGCTCTACCAGCATCGTACACCGACCAGTATGATCGCCTGGCTGCTCTTTATCGTGGCCGTCCCTTATATCGCGGTCTTACTCTACTTTCTCATCGGGACACGAAAACAGCCTACCAGTAAGAACAAATCTTTTCTGCATCTTCAAAACAGCGGTGCAGAGAGTACCATCGAGGTCAACAGTATCGATGGCATCTTACGTTCCAACGGTATTGCCGGTGTGACAAGACACAACAGTTTCACCCTCATCAGTGACCCGCAGCATGCTTTTAAGAAGATGCTGGAGGAGATCGACAGGGCTGAAAAGAGTATCAGTATCAGTACCTATGTATTCAAAGACGATGAGACGACACGGGCGATCGTCTCTGCACTGACGACAAAGGCCCAGGCCGGTCTCAAAGTACGTCTGCTCATCGACTCACTGGGCTCCTACCGACTCTACTTCTTTCAGAAGCCACTGCAAGCCCTGAAAGAGGCCGGAGGTGAGGTCCACTTCTTTATGCCCCTCCTGCGCCTGCCGTATCGTAACTACATCAACCTGCGTAACCATCGAAAGATTTACCTTTTTGATGAACAGCGGCTGCTCTCAGGCGGGATGAACCTCTCTGATGAGTATA
>Ga0256827_10002995_pt1 | contig 10782 bp, 6 predicted proteins | sample CV84metaG_FD_185977 | JGI IMG/M metagenome (GOLD analysis project Ga0256827, IMG submission 185977) | Hydrothermal vent microbial communities from East Pacific Rise, Pacific Ocean - CV84 | ecosystem: Environmental > Aquatic > Marine > Hydrothermal vents | place: Pacific Ocean: East Pacific Rise...
ATACTGCACTTGGTAGGATGAGATATGCTGTTTTAAATTTACGAAAACTCATTGAAGAAAAAAATATCATACTGACAACAAAATAATATTTACGAAAAGGTCGATTGTAATAATCGACCTTTTTTTAGCTCATAAATATGTTTAACAAAATGTTAGTATAATTCTTTCAAAATTATTTATTTCGATAAAAATAAACCTTTATCTTTATGCCAAAATTTGATAAATATTTGTGAGATGAAAGATATTAATATTCAAGAAGTTCTAAAAACATTAGGTATTGAGGAACTAAACAAAGGTGTTTCTACAGGAGCCGAGTGGTTTGAAACACAAGGTGCGGTTACTGAATCGTATTCTCCAATCGATGGAAAGCTTATTGCAAAAGTACAAAACGCTACAATGGACGATTACGAAATGGTAATGAAAAAAGCAGAAAATGCTTTTAAAGTATGGAAATTAGTTCCGGCTCCTGAAAGAGGAGAAATTGTTCGTAAAATTGGTTTAGCATTACGTGAGTATAAGCACGAATTAGGTGTTTTAGTTACTCTTGAAATGGGTAAAATTTATCAAGAAGGTCTTGGCGAGGTTCAAGAAATGATTGATATTTGTGATTTTGCCGTAGGACAATCTCGTTTAATTAACGGTGTTAACTTACAATCTGAAAGACCACAACACAGATTATCTGAACAATATCACCCATTAGGAATTTGTGGTATTGTTACTTCTTATAATTTCCCTGTTGCTGTTTGGGCATGGAATACAGCACTAGCTGCTATTGCCGGCGATGTTGTTGTTTGGAAACCATCATCGAAAACTCCTATTACAGCTATTGCAACTCAAAAAATTATAAATAACGTACTTAAAGAAAATAATATTCCAGAAGGTGTTTTCAACTTAGTTGTTGCTAAATCATCAGTAATGGGTGATAATTTCTTGGCTGATAAAAGAATTCCTTTAATGTCAGTAACAGGTTCAACAGCTGTTGGAAAACGTGTTGGAGGTATTGTTGGAAAACGTTTAGGTAAAACTATTCTCGAATTAGGTGGTAACAATGCAGTTATTATTACTCCTAGTGCTGATATTCAAATGGCTGTTATGTCAACAGTGTTTGGTACAGTTGGTACAGCAGGACAACGTTGTACAAGTACTCGTAGAGTAATTATCCACGAAAGTATTTTTGACGAAGTAAAAGATAAATTTATGAGTGCATATAAAGGTATCCAGCCAAAAATTGGAAATCCTCTAAATGAAGATTATTTAGTTGGTCCACTTATCGACGAACATTCAGTAACAGCGTTCCGTTTTGCTTGCGAAAAAGTTGTTGAAGAAGGTGGCGAATTAATTTTTGGTGGTCAAGTTCTTGAAGGTGACGGTTACGAGTCAGGAAATTACGTAGTACCTGCAATTGCTATTGCTGAAAATCATTATAATATTGTTCAAGAAGAAACATTTGCCCCAATAGTTTATTTAATTAAATATAGCGGCGATATTAACGAAGCTATTGCAATAAATAACGGTGTACCTCAAGGTTTATCATCAGCTTGTTTCACATTAAATGTTCGCGAAGCAGAAACATTCTTATCAGGTGTAGGTTCTGATTGCGGTATTGCAAATGTAAATCTCGGTACTTCCGGTGCTGAAATTGGTGGTGCATTTGGTGGCGAAAAAGATACAGGAGGAGGACGTGAGTCCGGTTCTGATGCTTGGAAAATATATATGCGTCGTCAAACTAACACTATTAACTATGGTGATGAATTACCATTAGCTCAAGGTATTAAATTCGATATTTAATATAACTTAAATAATTTTAATAAAAGCTGCTTTTTTAAGCAGCTTTTATTATTTACAAACTCAATAAGTAAGCTAATGAAGAAATTAATAAACGAAACTAAAATTAGAGTACGTTTTAGCGAAGTTGACTCGGTAGGTTTTGTATGGCACGGTCATTACGTAAAATACATTGAAGATGGTCGCGAAGCTTGGGGTAAACAATTTGGCTTTTCGTATATGGATATGTATAAAAACGAATTTGTTGCACCAATAGTTAAAGTTGATATTGATTATAAATCGCCGTTAAAAACCGAAGACGAAGCCATAATTACAACTGAATACGTATATACTAAAGCTGCTAAAATAGTTTTCAATTTCACTATCACTAATGCAAAAACAGGTAAAGTTGCAATAAAAGCAAAAACTATTCAGGTTTTTATGGATTTAAACGAAAATTTAATGCTTACAAATCCTGAATTTGTTGATAAATGGCAAAAAAAATACTTATTCGATTAATAAATGAGATTTAACTATAAAAATACTACATTTAGATTTTTATTGGCAATAGCTATTCTACTATTACTCGGATTAACTAAAGGTTTTAATTACCCTTTAATAAAAGGTTTTAAAAATCCATTTTTTGGTACTGTTTCGTTCTTACTTCCATTATTTATTGTAATACATTTAACTGTTCTATTTTTTGGCTCATATTTAATACAGCTTAACTTTCATATAAAATCGCTTAATAAAGGCGATAGAACGATAAAAAAAATAAGCATTACTTTCGATGACGGTCCAACTCCCGAAGTAACAGAAAAACTACTTGCAACTTTAGAAAAACATAATACTCCTGCAGCTTTTTTTATGATTGGCAAAAATATAGAACAAAACCCCGATATTGTTAAAAAAGTTAACGAACAAGGTCATATAATTGGTAATCATAGTTATTATCACGGAAATATGTTTGATATGCAATCATCAAAAAAAATGTTAGCTGAAATTACTAAAACAAACGAACTAATTAAATCCGTAATTAACAAAAAACCTACACTTTTCAGACCTCCTTTTGGCATTACAAACCCTATGTTGGCAAAAGCTGTTAAAAAAAGCGGTATGCATTCAATTGGTTGGAGTTTACGTTCGTTAGACACAATAAAAACCAAAGAAAAAACCCTAAAAAAATTAAAATCTAAAGTAATTAATGGCGATATAATTCTACTTCACGACAATAACGAAAATATAATCGAGATTGTTGATGAATTTATTACTTACACAAAAAATATTGGCATCGAAATTGTAAGTTTAGAAAAGCTTCTTAAAATTAAAGCATATAAATAATGAATTTTTTTAAAATAATAATAGTTTTCACAATGAGTGCATCTTCGTTATTTGCACAAAATAAAACATTTAATAAAGTAACAAATCTCGAACAACTAAAAACTAAAATTGCTGAATATTCAAATAAAACAAACTCAATAAAAAGTGATTTTGTTCAAGAAAAACATTTAGAAATATTAGAAACTCCACTAATAAGTAAAGGTCAATTTTATTATAAAAAGCAAAATAATATTCGTTGGGAATATACCACACCATTACAATATATTATTGTTATACATAATGGAAAATTCACAATAAAAGACGAAACAAAAGTTAATGAATACGATATTGAATCGAACAAAATGTTTAAAGAAATTAACAACATGATTATTACTTCAATGAAAGGTGAAATAATTAACAATAAAGATTTTACAACATTTTTTTTTGAAAACAACAAATATTATTTAGCAAAATTAAAACCAAACAAAAAAGAAATAGCAGGTTTTATTTCATTAATAAAAATATATTTCGACAAAACAGATTTCTCAGTATCAAAAGTAATAATGGTTGAAACTGAACATGATTATACTCAAATAGTTTTCAAAAATAAAAATGTTAACACTACGTTAAATGAAAGTATATTTAATATAAAATAGTGCTAAATAACATTTCAAAACTCTTATTTATTAGTACAAAAAAAATACTTTTGTAACAAATACATAAATAACACGTCATAAGACAAAATTAAATTTTTATTAAATGAAATCATTAAAATTATTTTTAGCAAGTGCTTTTATTTTGATTATGAGTATTGGATATGCTCAAACCGATTTAAAGCAAGAACTTCCAAAAGACCCAAATACTATTTATGGTGTATTGGATAATGGTATGACTTACTATATACGTCATAACGAAACACCTAAAAACAGAGCAGAATTAACAATTGCAATTCGTTCAGGTTCAATTCAGGAAAACGAAGACCAAAGAGGATTGGCTCACCTATGCGAGCACATGGCTTTTAATGGTACAAAAAATTTTCCAAAACACGAATTAGTTGATTTTCTTGAGAGAACAGGAATGAAATTTGGTGCAGATTTAAATGCATATACAATTTTTGACGAAACTGTTTATGAAATTACCGTACCTTTAGATAGTGCTAATTTCCTTGATAAAGGATTATTAGTACTACATGATTGGGCACATTATGTAACTTACGACCCTAAAGAAATTGATGCAGAACGAGGCGTTGTTCACGAAGAATGGAGAATGCACCAAGGAGCTCAATTCAGAATGCAAGATGAATTATTTAAAGCTATTTTTCATGGGTCTAAATATGCAGAACGTAGTACAATTGGTTTAATGTCTGTTGTTGATAGTTGTAAATATTCTACTTTAACTGATTTTTATCACGACTGGTATCGTCCAGATAGACAAGCACTAATGATAGTTGGCGATTTCGATGCAAAAGAAGTTGAGAAAAAAGTTAAAGAACTTTTCAGTCCAATTCCAATGCCTAAAAATCCAAGAAAATATGTACAAGAAGATATGCCTGGTAATAAAGAACCAATTGTTGCTATTTTAAGTGATAAAGAAAATCCTTCTACAGCAGTTCAAATCTTTATTAAACACGATAAATTTTACCAAAAAACTGTTGGTGATTATCGTGAATCAATAGCTCATGAACTATACAACCAAATGATTACTCAACGATTAACAGAACTAACACAAACCGAAAATCCCCCATATTTAATGGGTGGTGCAGGTTATGGCGAGTTTATCGGGCCAAAAGATATATACTTTATGATGGCAGCTACCAAAGAAGATGGTATTATGCGTGGAATGGAAACAGTATTAAGAGAAAACTATCGAGTTCTACAACATGGTTTCACTGCTACCGAATTAGCTCGTGAAAAAAAATCATTAATGAAAAAAATTGAGAAAGCATATAACGATAGAGATAAACAAAAATCTAAAGCTTTTATTCAAGAATATAAAGGTAACTTTTTGATGAATAAAACTCCGTTTCCTGGAATGGAAAACGAATATAAATACTACAAAGAATTTTTAGATGGTATCACATTAGAAGAAGTTAATGCCTTAGCAAAAGACTGGATTACTGACGAAAATATGGTTATTTTGATAATGGCTCCTAAAAAAGACGGATTAGTTTTACCAACAAAGGAACAAATTTTAGCCTCATTGGTAAAAGTTAAAAATGAGAAGCTCGAACCTTATGTTGATAAAGTTGCAACACGTCCTCTTTTCGAAGATAAAAAATTAGGAATAGTTCCCGGTTCAGTTAAGAAAAAATCGAAAGTAAAAGATTTTAGTGCTGAAAAATGGGTTTTAAATAATGGTATTACCGTTTATTTAAAGAAAACAGATTTCAAAGACGATGAAATTAAAATGACAGCGTATAGTAATGGCGGTTATTCTGTTTATGGACAAGAAGATGATATTTCTGCAAAAATTGCAACTGATGTAATTGCAGAATCCGGTTTAAATGGTTTTGATAAAACAGAATTAGAAAAATTATTATCAGACAAAACAGTTTCTGTTTCACCTTATATTAATGAACTATCAGAAGGCTTTACAGGTTCATCATCGGTTAACGATTTCGAAACCATGTTACAACTAATAAATCTTAACTTCACAAAACCTCGTTACGATAAAACAGCATATAACTCCTATATGTCAAGAATGAAAGATGCATTAAAAAATCAGAGTGTAAGCCCTGAAACTGCATTTAGAGATTCTATTAAAGCTACCTTATCGCAACATAACAAACGTTCTAGACCAATGAGTGCAGAGCTTTTAGACGAAGCGAGCTATAAAAGAGTACACCAAATATTTAGAGATAGATTTAGCGATCCTTCAAGTTTCACTTTCTTCTTTGTAGGAAATGTAGATTTAGAAAAAGCTAAACCACTTATCGAAAAATATCTAGGAAGTTTATCTGCTGATACTAGAGAAGAAACATGGAAAGACCTCGGCATTGAGTATCCAAAAGGAAAAGTTGATGTAACTGCATACAAAGGAACAGAACCAAAAAGTATAGTATTAATGCAAATAAATCATGATTTCGATTATAATTTAAAAGATAGAATTGCAATAAAAGCTCTTGGCAAAGTTTTGTCTATAGATTTAATCGACGAAATTCGTGAGAATATGAGTGTTGTGTATTCTATTGGAGCATATCCTGGTTACAAAAAACTACCAAAAGCATCAGCTAGTATGACAGTTTATTTCCCTTGTGCTCCTGATAATATTGAAAAAGCCACAAACGGAACACTTAAAGTTTTTGAAAAAGTTGAAAACGAAGGACCTTCTGATGTTAACTTAAACAAAGCAAAACAACAATTACTTAAAGAACACGAAACAAATTTAAGAGAAAACAGTTATTGGTTAAATTCTATGAAATCGTACTATTTTTACGGTATGTCAACAAAAGAGTTTAATAAAATTGATGATACAATTAATAGTTTAACAAAAAAAGATATTCAAGAGGCTGCAAAAAAATATCTTAATACAGATAATTATGTAAGAGTTTCTCTAAAACCAGAGAAAAAACAATAAACTTTTATAATAAATATTAAGAGATGCCATCTTTACAAAAAGATGGCATCTTTTTTTTATCTTTGCCTATGATGAAAATTATTAAAAAAATATTTTTTGGAATTTTTATAATTCTAATTTTTTCAATAATATATTTAGTTATTGATGCTCAAATATCGCCACCAGAAATTAAAGACACCAGTGCGTTAAACGTAAAACGTACGAAACAAGCTGAAAATTTTTATAAAATAAAAAATAATTGGCTTCGTAAAAATTCAAATGGAATTTGGGAAATGTATATTGAGGGTTCGCCTTTTGAAATGGGTGTTTACGAAGGCAAATTATCTAAAGAACTTATAAAAATTCAAGAAGAAGCTTTTGTAGAACAAATTAGCATTATAATCCCTTCAAAATCGTACCAAAAATTTTTACGTTACTTTATTGGAATTTTTAATCGAGATATTGATGAATATATTCCCGAAGAATATTTAGAAGAAATTTATGGTATGTCTAAATCTACTTCAGACGAGTTTAATTATATAGCTCCAAACTACCAGAGAATGCTAAACTATCATGGTGCTCACGATATTGGTCATGCACTTAAAGACCTTGCAATGGTTGGTTGTACATCGTTTGGCGTAAATATGAATAATAACGATAGTAATATGCTTATTGGCAGAAATTTCGATTTTTACGTAAATGATGATTTCGCAAAAAACAAACTTGTTTGTTTTGCCAAGCCAGATAGTGGTTACAAATTTATGTATTATACTTGGGCAAGTTTTATTGGAGTAGTTTCCGGTATGAACGAAAAAGGCTTAACCGTAACAATAAATGCTGCAAAATCTGATATTCCTACAAAAGCAGCAATGCCAATATCAATTTTAGCACGACAAATTTTGCAATATGCACAAAATATTGACGAAGCAAAAGCACTTGCTAAAAAAGCTGAAATTTTTGTTTCAGAATCAATCTTAATAGGCTCTGCACAAGACGACAATGTTGCTATTATTGAAAAATCGCCAACAAAACAAGGCTTTTACTCTACAACAGAAAGTAGTATAGTTTGTCCAAATCATTTTCAAAGTAAGACTTTTGAGAATGATGAAAATAATATTGAAAATATTAAAGAATCAGCATCAAATTACAGATTTAAACGTTGCTGGCAATTAATAAATAATTACGACAGCATTGATTATTTGCAAGTTGCCGAAATTTTAAGAAATACTAAGGGATTAAATAATAAAAACATAGGTATAGGAAACGAAAAAGCAATGAACCAATTAATATCACATCATAGCATAATTTTTAAACCAAAAGAGCTAAAAGTTTGGGTTTCTACTCCACCATATCAACTTGGTAAATATATTATGTACGATTTAAACAAAGTCTTTAATCTTAAAAACATTACTGCTAAAACTGAGATTAATGATACTTCTTTCACTATTCCTGTTGATAGTTTCTTATACTCTAATGACTATAAAAACCGTTTAAAATTTGTTGAACTCCGCCATAAAATATGGCTAAGTTTATGGAATGATGAGCCTATTAATGATGCCAATAAAGTAATGAAAGAAATTATTGATAGCAATCCAGAATATTACTTATCATACTACGAAGCAGGTGATTATTATTTTCATTTTAAACAGTATGAAAAAGCAAAACGAAACTATGATATTTGTTTAACCAAACTTTTTGAAAACCAAGGTCAACGTAGGCATGTATTAGAAAATTTAAAAAAAATTGAAGAGTTAGGATTCTGATATTTGTTTAAATATTTGGAATTACCTCTTACGTGTCTAAAAGTCTTATTGTCAAAATTAAACATTTTGTTAATCCTACCTACAGCAGATGAACTCAGATTATCAAGATAAAGAAACGTTTCTTTAATAAAATTATTTATGCAAAAGTATAACGGATTACAATTACCAACTAATCCCCTATTACTTCAACAAATTATTAGTAAAGTATTGTTTATTTCAAATTCTTATGACACAACCACCAATCACAACATTTAAACTGTCCAAGCAGTAATAGCGGACTATTTCGAGAGATTTTCGGAACAAATTGTTTATTATTGATTTATTTAAATAAATTTCGATAATAAATACCAATTTAATTTTAAAACTGCCGATATTTAAATATACTTTTATGCAGATAGATAATCAAACGACTAAAAAACAAAGTGAATTTATAGGCAATTTTTGATTACTAATCGGTATAATACCAATAACAAACCAAATGACATATAAAAACCTCATCTTTTTCCTTTCTTTCTCACATAAAATTAATTCCATATCTACGAATATGCATTGAATTTTGTATTCTAACAAAATATATTTTTAAATTATATATAATAAAAAAGCCTTCAATAATTAAATTGAAGGCCTTTAAACTCGTTAATTAAAAATTATTTAATAATAGTTTTAAAAGTATCATTATCAAAGAATTTTGCGAACTCCATATCTGTAGCAGCTAATTTTTTATATTTAGCATCTTTTTCAATAGCAGAACGTAAGTTGTTAAATAAAGCATCACTATCACCTGTACGAGCCCCTATTACAGCTTTTAAGTAGTAACCACCTGCTTTTTCTTTACAAGGACCACAATCAACAGCATTTTTTCCGCCATCATTATCACCATTAAGAACTTTAGCTAAACCAGCACACATAGAACACTCATCACCAAAATATGTTATTGCTGATGCATAATCACCTTCTTTAATTGCAATAACACCTAAATTATGATTAACTTCAGAACCAGCACCAGAAGCGGAAGTAAAATACTCTTTAGCCTCTGTTATATTACCTGCTTGTAATTCTACAGCACCTAAGTTATTAAGAATAATTTGATTTGAATTATCAATAGCTTTAGCTGCCTCAAAAGCTGTTTTTGCTTCAGCTAATTTATTAGTTTTCCAAAGGATATAACCTTTATTATTCTCGCCTCTCCAATCTTTAGGAAATTGCTCTGCAAATTTGGTATAAACTTGTAATTTAAAAGCATCATCATCTTTAAGAGTAGCTGTATAAAGCATTTCTTCTTCGTTTAGGGTATCAGGATTAACTTTGAATATTGAATCTAATTCTTGATCAGAATAACCAATTAAATCAACATTCACATTAATTTTAGAACGACGCAATTGAGGAAGAATATCTTTTGCTAACTCTGTATATGCGGCCGCAATATTTTTAATTTCTTTTTCTCTTTGGTCACCATCAGAATACATTGAAAGAACTCTTAAAATAAGATCTTTATCTACAATTTGAGAATTTTGTACTAATGATTTGAATCCATCCCAATCTTCAGCAGTAGTTGATGTTGAAACAAAACCTTCTTTTTTTGCATCTTCAATTTTTCTAAATTGTTTCTTAACATATTTATCGGCAGTATTAGAACGACGATCAGCTAATTTTGTATTTAAATCTGTCGCTCCATCAGGAGAAGCATAAGAAGAAACAGTTACACCTTTAAATTCTTTTCTGTCATTATTTTTAACTTCATCAATAAATGCTAATAAATCTTTTACTTGATCTTTTTTAAGTTCAGAAGATTTTAAATTAGCTTGTTGAATTTGATAAAGAATTTCAGCACCTTTATTAGCAGAAGTAATTCTTTGGAAATTATCTTTTCCTAAAATTGTTCTACCTTTAAGATTTACTAAACTTGGAGTAGCTATTACACCATTAGCAATTTCTTTTGCATCAAAAGTTACTTTCTTATCTGGTTTTGTAGCCATATAAGCATCAATTTTAATTTCTAACTTCGAAATTCTCATTGCATCCTCATAAGCAATTTTACCATTGTAAGAAAAACTTCCCCCGTCAGCATATCCGATAACTTTATTGTTATCTTGTACCGACTCTCCTTGAAGTTTTGTCATAGTGTAAGCTTTTTCGCCACCCTCAAACTTCAATATTGGTGTAGCTTCAGCTACAACTTTCTTGTGAAAATACTTTGGCGGAAATTTACCTGAAATATTAATTTCAACGCTATCACCATGCATTTCTAAAACTGTTGGTGTTACTGTATAAGTAACTTGGTCGTAGTTTTTTACCATTTTTTTCAATCCACCGCAGCTTGTTAGTATAACAGCAGAAAGAACGAATACTCCAAATTTTAAAAGACTTCTTGTTCTCATAA
>Ga0256827_10002996_pt1 | contig 10779 bp, 10 predicted proteins | sample CV84metaG_FD_185977 | JGI IMG/M metagenome (GOLD analysis project Ga0256827, IMG submission 185977) | Hydrothermal vent microbial communities from East Pacific Rise, Pacific Ocean - CV84 | ecosystem: Environmental > Aquatic > Marine > Hydrothermal vents | place: Pacific Ocean: East Pacific Rise...
TAAGGAAAAACTAATAACTAAAAAAGGGATTAGAAAGAACTTATTAAAGGTGAAATGATTTTTAGAAAAAAGTTGATTTATTAGACCAGTTAAATTAAAACAAACTAACCTTTTTAAGTTATTAGTTATAAGTTTTTAGTTCAACTAGTTGTTACTATATAGTTTTGAATGTTTAACAATATTCATAAGAAAGATAGCTTGGTAAGAAAAGCTACGGGGGTACACCTGGTCACATTCCGAACCCAGAAGTTAAGTCCGTAAACGCCGAAAGTACTTAGGGGGCAGCCCCTTGGGAGGATAGGAACTTGCCAAGTCTTTTTTTATTTTTTGACCCTTTTTATGGTTTTCCCAAGACCCCTATCGCCTACGGCACTTCCCTCGCTCCGCAGGGCAACGAGTATTAGAAAAAAATCATAATAAAGTTTTTTTTCTAAATGTTGAGAGGGAAGATAAACTTAATGTTTCGCTACGATTAAGGTCTATAATAAAAAGAAAACTATAATAGAGACTATAAATTGTACTTAGGTTTCCTTTTAGAAGGGAAACCATAGAAAGGAAGAGTTAGGACTCCTAAATTTTTTTAGGAGTTCTTTTTGTATATAAAATTTTATAAAATTAATAATTTTAGTGTACATTAAATCTTATTAATAAAGGGGATATAGCTTGAAAAATACTGTGTCTTAGTTTATACTTAGATACAGAATAGAAAAAAGTGTATAGTGTACTAAATAAGTGAAAAAAGGATGAGTTTAAAATGACAAGACATAAAAAAATACTAATAATAGTAGTAATCTTATCAATTATAGGTATAGTTTATAGCTCAATAGCAATAAATAAAAAATTTGGAATAGAAAAATATTTTAACTATGAATTTGTAGATGGAGAGGTCTTATCTATTAAAGAAGAAACCATTAGTCCAGATCCTCTTATACCAGGAAGATTTGTAGGAAAGCAAAAGATAGAAGTCAGGATATTAGAAGGGGATTATAAAGATAAAATATATAGTGTAGTAAATGTACTGAGTGAGAGACATAATATATTTGCAAAACCTGGAATGAAAGCTATTTTTACAATTCGGGAAAAGGATGGTAAGGAACATGTTTGGTTCTATAACTATAAGATGGATCGATATATTTATATATTAGTTGGTTTATTTTGTCTAACACTACTTGTATTTGGACGTTTAAGTGGAGCTAAATCAATACTTTCACTAATATTTACAGGTGTTATTATAATCTTTGTATTAATACCAGTAATATTTAGGGGTGGAGACCCAATAATGTGGTCTATATTTCTCTGTTCGGTGATTACTGTAGTTACTTTTTTACTGATAGGAGATTTTAACAGAAAGACTTATTCAGCAATCTTAGGAACTATAGCCGGTGTGATGATATCGGGAATAATATCATATGTATTTGGAAGTTTATCTAAACTAAGTGGTGTACACATGGAAAAAGGAGAACAAATTTTATATTTAGCAGCAGATTATAAAATTAAAATAAATGGATTGATGTTTACATCAATCTTAATAGCATCTTTAGGAGCTATTAATGACGTGGCAATGTCTATTGCTTCTTCATGTAATGAGCTGTGTAAAAGAAATCCAGATATACATTTAGATGATTTATTTGCATCCTTGATGGATATAGGGAAAGATATAATGGGAACTATGACAAATACATTAATTTTAGCCTTTACAGGAAGTTCGTTAAATCTTATGTTAATGATCTGGGGATTTCAAATGAGTACTAAGCAATTTATAAATATGCCTATTATAGCCATTGAATTGATACAAGCATTATCGGGAAGTATAGGAATTGTTTTGACAGTACCAATCACAGCAACTATTTCAATATATTTAATAAAAAAAAGAGGAACACTTTTATTTAAGAATAAATAATTATAATAAAAAATATAAAGGGGGAAAAAATGAAAAAGTTTTTAATGGCAACACTGATTGCAAGTATTTTTATGGCTTGTAATTCAAATGATGTTTCATCGACTAAACAAACAGAACCAAAGCAAATGGAAATGACAGAAAGAGTGGTTACACACGAAGTGATAGTTAAAGGTGATGAAAATCTAGATGAACAAACGATTAGAATCGCAGCAACATCAGATATTCATGGTAGAATTTATCCTTATGAGTATGCAATTGACGAGAAAGATGACGATGCAGGATTAGCAAAAGCAGCAACAATTATCAAAAAATTGAGGGAAGAAAATCCAAATATGATCTTGATGGATGATGGAGATACAGTGCAAGACAATTCAGCAGAATTATTTAACGATTTAGAAGTGCATCCAATGGTAGAAGCTATGAATAGCATGGGTTATGATATCTGGACTTTAGGAAATCATGAATTTAACTTTGGTATGGATTTTATAAATAGAAATATAGATCATTTTGATGGAACGGTATTATCATCAAATATAAAAAATAAAAAAGATGGATCTGAATTTGTAAATTCATATCAAATTTTTGATGTAAATGGAGCAAGAGTAGCAGTAATAGGAATTATACCACCATACATTCCTATGTGGGAAGCATCATCACCAGCACATTTTAAAGGATTAGAATTTAAAGGTGTATTAGAATCAGTAAAGGAAACTGTAAAAGAAATAGATGGTCAATATGATATCTTAGTTGGATCAATTCATATGGGAAGAGAAGATGAATATGGTGGAACAGGAATATATGATTTAGCAAATGAAGTACCTGAATTCGATATTATATTTGGTGGACATGAGCATGCTAAATATGTTGAAAATGTAAATAATACTCCATTAGTAGAGCCAGGAGCATATGGTTGGGCAGTATCAACAGCTGATATTCCAGTAAAAAAAGTAGATGGTAAATGGGTTATCTCTGGAGATATTGTTGTAGAAAACTTACAAACTAAAGAAGTAGAAGCAGATCAAGGAATATTATCTGAATTTAAATATGTTGATGAGCAATCAAAAGCAGATGCAGCTACAGTAGTTGGAGAAGTAACAAAAACATTTATCGAAAGACCTGATTTTATAACAGGGGAAGATAAAGTTACTACTATGCCAACAGCTCAATTACAACCAAATGCAGTAATCCAATTAATTAATGATGTTCAAACAAAATATGCAGTTGATAAAGATGGAAACCCAGCTGACGTATCTGCAGCAGCATTCTTTAAAGCTGAAGCTAACCTAAAAGCAGGACCATTTAAGAAAAGAGATGTAGCAAATATCTATAAGTATTCAAATACTTTAATTGGTGTAAATATGACTGGTGAAAATTTACTTAAGTATATGGAATGGTCAATGTCTTACTATAATACTTGGCATGAAGGGGATGTAACAATCTCATTTAATCCAGATGTAAGAGGTTATAACTATGATATGTTCTCAGGTATCGATTATAAAGTTGATTTATCAAAAGAAGCAGGGAATAGAGTAGTAAATCCTACAATCAAAGGGGAGCCTATCGATCCAGCTAAAGTTTATAAAGTAGCTGTAAATAACTATAGATTTGGAACAATAACTAAAAATGGATGGGCAACTGAAGAGGATAAATATTTTGATTCTGGAAATGATGAAGTAAGTACAATCAGAGGATTTATCATGAAATATGTTGCAGAAGAAAAAGGTGGAAAATTAGAGCCTCAAGTTGTTAATAACTGGGAAATTACAGGTATAAAATTAGATTATCCACAACAGTATGAAATTTATGAAAAGATCAAAAATGGTGAAATAGTAATTCCTAAATCACCAGATGGTAGAACTTTAAATGTAAAGTCTATTAATATTAATGATTATTCAAATGCTAATGTAGAAGCTGCTAAAGGGAAAGCAGTAGATACAACTACATATGTTGTTAAGCCTGGAGATACTTTAGGATCTATTGCTAACCAATTTGATGTAAAAGCAAGTGAATTATTAAAAGAGAATAAAGGTATAAAAAATGCAGATTTAATAAGAGTTGGAGATGAATTAGTAATACCAGCAAATTAAAATTAAAAAGGTGCAGAATTTCTGTACCTTTTAATTTATAGAAAATAATAATGGGAGGAATGAATAAGTATGAAAAAAGTTTTTAAAATTTTATCGGTTCTAATGTTACTTTTAGTAGTAGCATGTGGAAAATCTACAAAGACAGATGAAGTAACAAAGGTGAATGATGAAAAAATTCTTGCTACTGGAAAATTACCGGTAGAGAAAGATGTAGAATTTAAAATTATGCATGTAAATGATATTCATGGAAGGGTAGATGCAGGAAAGTATGATGGTATGGGACTGGCTAGAGTAAGTACTATTGTAAAAGAAGTTAGATCTGAAGATCCAAATGTTTTATTTTTAGATGCAGGTGATACAATTCATGGTACTGTATTTGCTGCTTTAACTAAGGGAGCATCTGTAGTGAGAGTTATGAATGAGATGGGATATGATGCAATGACTACAGGAAATCATGATTATAACTATGGATTAGATAGAATTGAAAAATTACAAAATACAATGAATTTTCCAGTAATCGTATCTAACCTTACTTATAAAGAAAATGGAGAAAAAGCATTTAAGCCATATATAATCAAAACTTTACCAAATGGTGTAAAAGTAGGTATCTTTGGTTTAGCAACTCCTGAAACTGCCTATAAGACTAACCCTACAAATGTAGAAGCAGTTACTTTTGGTGATCCAATTGCAGCAGCTAAAGAGTCTGTAGCAGCATTAGAGGGAGAAGGAGTAAACTTTATCATTGCACTTTCACATTTAGGTGTAGATGAGGATTCTGTTTACACAAGTATTAGATTAGCAACGGAAGTAGAAGGAATTGATTTAATAGTAGATGGACATAGTCATACTACTTTAGAAGAAGGGATGAAAGTAGGAGATACTTTAATCGTTCAAACTGGATTCTATGATAAAAATTTAGGAGAAGTAACTGTTAAGTTAGGGAAAGATGGAACTAGAGTTGAAACTGCTAAATTATATTCTAAAGAATATGCAATGGAAAATGTAGAAGAAGATCCAGCAATTAAGGCAATTATTGATGAGGTAAATGCTGAAAATGAAAAGATTACTTCAGTTGTAGTAGGAGAAACTGATGTTGTTTTAGATGGTGAAAGAAATGATGTAAGAACTAGTGAAACTAACTTAGGAGATATGATTACTGAGGCTATGTTAGCTAAGACAGGAGCAGAGGGAGTAATCACTAACGGTGGTGGAATCAGAGCTTCTATTAAAGAGGGAACTATAACTAGAGGAGATATTATCTCAGTTTTACCATTTGGAAATTATGTAATTGTAAAAGAAATAACAGGTCAAGATTTAAAAGATGCTATTGAAAATGGAATTCAATCTTATCCAGATGCAAGAGGTGCATTCCCACATGTAGCAGGATTTACATTTAAATTTGATCCAACTAAAGAAATTGGAAATAAAGTATATGATGTAACATTTACTAATGGAGAAAAATTAGATTTAAATAAAACTTATAAAATCGCGACTAACGACTTTATGGCTGTTGGTGGAGATAAGTATGAGAGTCTAAAAGGAAAGAGAACAGTGAATGAATATGAGAGTATTGAAGAGATCTTAGGAGAGTATATCAAGAATAACGGTATTACTCATAAAACTGTAGACGGAAGAGTATTTGCAGGAGTAGCAACAGAGGCTACTATATCTTCAACATCTTCTACAGCGTCAGAGGGTCAATATGTAGTAAAAAAAGGAGATACTTTATCAAATATCTCTAAAGAAACAGGTGTATCTATTGATGAAATCTTAAAAGAGAATAAAGAGATCACAAATCCAGATATTCTATTTATTGGAGAAAAAATAAAGTTACCAAAGGCTAACTAAAATTATTGAGAAGCTACTTTTGTAGCTTCTCTTATTTTTTTTGAAAAAAAAGTCACTTTTTTTCGAAAAACTATTGACGGAAATTAAGTTTCATGATATTATAGTTCTTGTCGTGAGGGAACGATAATAACGGAGCATAGCGCAGCCCGGTAGCGCACCTGCCTTGGGAGCAGGGGGTCATAGGTTCGAATCCTATTGTTCCGACCATTTAAAAGAATATACCAAGATACGCGGGAATAGCTCAGTTGGTAGAGCGTCAGCCTTCCAAGCTGAATGTCGCCAGTTCGAACCTGGTTTCCCGCTCCAAAATGTGGTGGTTGTAGTTCAGTTGGTAGAGCGCCAGTTTGTGGTACTGGTTGTCGCGGGTTCGAGCCCCGTCAGCCACCCCAATTTTTTAAAAACTTTATATTTTGCGCCACTAGCTCAGCTGGTAGAGCACTCGACTTTTAATCGAGTTGTCACAGGTTCAAACCCTGTGTGGCGCACCATCCATACGCGGGGGTGGCGGAATTGGCAGACGCGCCAGACTTAGGATCTGGTGTCTTCGACGTGGGGGTTCAAGTCCCCCCCTCCGCACCATGTTAAAGTTTTAAACTCTAGAATTTATTCTAGAGTTTTTTTAGTATTAAGATAAAGGTAATTAAAAGATAAATTAATGTTTATATAAAGGAGTAAATTAATTATGAGAAATATTAAAATTATTTATCAATATGATGGAAGTGATTTCTTTGGATTTCAGCGACAACCAGATAGACGAACTGTCCAGGGAGAATTAGAAAAGGGATTATATAAGATAATAAGGGAAAAAATTAATCTTATAAGTTCTGGAAGAACCGATAGGGGAGTCCATGCAAAAATGCAGGTGTCTAATTTTATGACTGAATCAAAGATACCAGTAGATAGGTTAGTGTATGCTCTAGAAAATATAACTCCTAAAGATATAAAAATATTAAAGGTAGAAGAAGTAGAATTAGATTTTCATTCTAGATTTTCAGCTAAAACTAGAGCCTATGAATTTCTATTAACTCCTACAAGAAGTGTGTTTGAAACGAGATATATAACAGAGGTAAGGGGAGATATAGATCCTGATAGACTATATAATATTATGAAAGTTTTTCTAGGAATCCATAACTTTGATGGATTTAGAATGACTGATTGTGGTGGAAATAACCCAGTAAGGGAGATATTAGAGATCAGATGTTATAAAAAAGAAAATGGAAAGATAGGTATTTATATAAAGGGAAATGCTTTTTTGAAAACTCAAATTAGAATAATGGTAGGAAGTGCCTTGGCTATTTATTTTGGAGAAAAAGAAGAGGATTATATTATAAAAAAATTAGAATCACATGATCCAAAGGGAGAAAAAATAGTAGTGGATGGAGCAGGATTATATCTATTTGAAATAAACTATTAATTCTACATATTTTAGGAGTTGAAAGATGAAATTTATAGAAATCAAACCAGAAGATAAAAATTATATAGAACAAATTATAGAGATAGAAAAAGAAGCCTTTGGAGTAAGTGGTGGAGTAGACGAATGGATTTTGAAACCAATAATTCGATATGGGAAGGTATATGTATTACTTCTAAAAGATGAAGTTGTGGGAATTTCAGAATATATAAGAAGTTTTGATGGAGAAGAAATTTTCTTATATGGATTTTCTGTAAAGAAAGAATATAGAAAACATGGATATGGGAAAAAGATGTTAGAAGAATCTATTAAAATTTTTAAAAAGAATAAAATAAAGAGAATAAGTTTAACAGTTGGTCTAGAAAATCAAGAAGCTATAGAGTTATATAAAAAATTAAAATTTGAAAATCAAGAGCTTTTAGAAGATGAATATGGTGTAGGAATAGATAGATTATATTTTGTAAAGGCAATAAAATAAAAGATTGTTGACAAAATAACAAAAATATTATAATATGATATATGAAATGATTACAAAACTAAACAGGAGGCAATATGAAATTAAATATAGAAAAAATAAGTTCTTATTTAAAGAGTCATGATATAAGGCCATCATATCAAAGAATGAAAATTTTTGAATACTTAATCGTAAATAAAAATCATCCAACTATAGATATGATGTATAAGAGTCTTGCACCAGAGATACCAACACTATCTAAGACGACAGTATATAATACTCTGAATTTATTTGTAGAAAAGAAGATTGCCATAGTGATTTTAGTAGAAGAAAATGAAACAAGATATGATGCAGATACTAGCATTCATGGGCATTTTAAATGTGAAGAATGTGGGAAAGTGATAGACATAAATCTAGGTGTAGAAAAATTAGATATACCAGAATTAAATGATTTTCAAGTGAATGAACATCACCTTTATTTTAAAGGAATATGTAAAGAATGCTTAGAAGCAAAATAAATAGATAAATTTTTTAGAACCTCTAGTTAATAGAGGTTTTTTTATTTAAATAAAAAAGGAAATTTTAATAAAATCTGGTATAAGGTATAGCGATATAACGTAAAATTTTAAAGGAGGATCATAAAAATGGCAATGAAAGAAAAAATGCTTAAAACTTTAAATGAACAAATAAATAAAGAGATCTACTCAGCATATTTATATTTATCTATGAGTGCTTATTTGATGTCTAAAAACTTACCAGGATTTGCAAACTATATGAGGGTGCAATATCAAGAGGAGATGTCACACGCAATGAAGTTATATGACTATCTATTAGAAAGAGGAGAAAAAGTTATATTAAAAGAAATTGCAGCAGTAAAAACAGAGTGGGAAGATGTAATAGATATATTTGAAGATACATTAAAACATGAAGAATTTATAACTGACTCTATAAACAATGTTTTAGGAGTAGCACATGATGTTAGAGATTACGCTACGATAAATATGCTTCAATGGTATGTAAATGAGCAAGTAGAAGAGGAAGCACACGTATCTGGAGTATTAGAGCAGTTAAAGATGATAGATGGTAAAGGTTCAGGGTTATTTATGTTAGACAGAGAGATGCAAAGTAGAGTATTTGTAGACTCAACACAAGTATAGATATTACAGGAGGTATATATGAGTATAAAAGGTAGTGAAACAGAGAAGAATTTATTAAAATCATTTGCAGGGGAATCACAAGCTACAAATAGATATAAATTATATTCTAAACAAGCTAAAAAAGAGGGATTTATTCAAATTTCTGAAATTTTTGCAGCAACGGCAGATAATGAGGTTCAACATGCAAAAAGATTCTTTAGATTTTTAGAAGGTGGAAATGTAGAGATTACAGCTATTTATCCTACAACTCAAGTAGGAACTACAGCTGAGAATTTAAAGAGTGCAGCAGGTGGAGAAAATGAGGAATGGATAGATTTATATCCGCAATTTGCAGATACTGCAGAAAAAGAGGGATTCCCTGAAATAGCAGAAGCCTATAGAAATATAGCCTTAGTTGAAAAAGCTCATGAAGAGAAATATTTAAGATTATTAAAAAATATTGAAACTGATAGTATTTTCAAAAAGGATAAGGTAGTAAAATGGGAATGTAAAAACTGTGGATTTATCCATGAAGGGAAAGAGGCATTAGAAACTTGTCCTGCTTGTTTACATCCTCAAGGTTATTTTGAAGTTATGAAAAATAATTACTAGGAAATAAAAAAAAATAGAGTAAAATAAGAATAAGAAATTGAAAATTTTTAAAGAATAATTAATTATCAATTCTGAATTATTAATTACTATAGTGGAGGGGATATTATGGAAAAATGGTTATGTGTAGTATGTGGATATGTTTATGATCCAGAGGTAGGAGATCCTGATTCAGGAGTAGCACCAGGAACAAAATGGGAAGATGTACCAGAAGATTGGATTTGCCCATTATGTGCAGTTGGAAAAGATCAATTTGAAGTAATGTAAATAAAAAGTTCAGAGATTTAAATCTCTGAACTTTTCTACTTTTTAGTAGTCGATACCTGCTGCCATGATATTATTGATATCAAAGGCATGACAAGGAGTTACTCCATATACCATTCCACAGTGGGGACACTTGTATTCCATAGTTATCATGGTAATTTGCTCACCACAGTTATGACATTCAAATATTCCTGGAACTGGCATAGGTTGCATACTAAATCCCATCATTCTTACCTTATCTACTACTTGCTTTCCATCTTCAAAACTTCCGTTACATCCATCATGCATAATATATTCCTCCTAATTAGTTTTTATACTAAAGTTTGCTTCTAATTTGTGACCATATCTTAATTTTGTTCTCATCCCTTGGATTACTTCGTCTAGAGATTCTAACTTATGTAGGATAGCCTTCTCCTCCTCAGAGATTGTCATTACTTTATCGATCCCACCATTACTGATTATGATTCTTTTATCTCCCATCAATGCTAATATAGGATCGTGGGTAGCCATAAGAACTATCTTCTCCTCTCCTACTAATAGCTCTAAAGCTTTCTTTCGGTCTATACCGGCGTTTTCTATCTCATCTATAAGAACTATAGGTGATTTACTAAGGATTGCCACATCGGCTATCATAAGAGCTCTTGACTGTCCCCCACTTAAACTTGTGATAGGGGTAGTTAATTTGAATTTTTCCCCTGCTAATTCATTGGCTTTATTAAATATTTTTTCTATAATTTCTGCCTCATTTTCTACCATTCTACTCTTTGCATGTAATTCAATAAATTCTTCTACACTTAAATCCATTACAAAGTTCATATTTTGTGATAGTTGTGCAACTAATTTATTTCCACTAGAAAATCTACTCTCAATATCTAATGGTTTACCATCGATAAGGACTACCCTTTCTGTAGGAGTATCTGCATTTGCTCCCCATTCAATGTCGGCTAATAATCTACTTTTTCCACTTCCAGTAGGACCTACAATGGCGATGATTTCCCCTTTACTAATAGTTAACTCCTCAAAAGTTTCCCTCTCTTTAAATTTATTAAACCCAGGTTTTAAAGTGATAC
>Ga0256827_10002997_pt1 | contig 10776 bp, 6 predicted proteins | sample CV84metaG_FD_185977 | JGI IMG/M metagenome (GOLD analysis project Ga0256827, IMG submission 185977) | Hydrothermal vent microbial communities from East Pacific Rise, Pacific Ocean - CV84 | ecosystem: Environmental > Aquatic > Marine > Hydrothermal vents | place: Pacific Ocean: East Pacific Rise...
ACTTTTTGATAAAATCAGCATCACTCTAGATGGTGGAAAGCGTTATGGGTTAATTGGAGCAAATGGAGCAGGAAAGTCAACTTTCTTAAAGATTTTGGCAGGAGAGCTAGAGCAGACAGATGGAGAAGTTAGAATTCAACCAGGTCTTAGAATGGGTGTTTTGAGTCAGAACCACTATGCATTCGAAGATTTTACACTAACTGATGCTGTTTTATATGGAAATAAGAAGCTCTATGAGGCTCAAAAAGAGAAAGAAGAGTTATACATAACAGGAGACTTTGAAGATGACAAAGTAAACGAACGTCTTGGAGAGCTAGAGATGATTTGTGCTGATGAAGACCCAACATATGAATCAGATGTAAAAATTGAAAAACTTTTAGCTGCATTAGGTTTTCCATCAAAGGTTCATGGAGATTTAATGTCCTCTTTAACAGGTGGGGACAAGGTAAAGATTCTCTTGGCACAGGTTCTATTTTTAAAGCCTGATATTTTGCTACTAGATGAGCCTACAAACTCACTAGATATTGAAACAATAGCATGGCTAGAGCGTGAACTTAAACGTCACGATGGTGTAATGGTAGTTATCTCTCATGATAGACACTTTTTAAATAATGTTGTAACACATATTTTAGATTTAGATTTTGCGAATATTAGAGAGTTTACAGGTAACTATGATGATTGGTACATCGCTGCAAACCTAATAGCAAAACAGGCACAAACCGACCATGCAAAAGCAAGTAAAGAGAAAGAGGAACTAGAGAAGTTTATTGCACGTTTCTCTGCAAATGCCTCTAAAGCAAAACAGGCAACCTCAAGACAGAAACAGCTTGATAAACTAGATGTTGCAGAGATTCAACTCTCGTCAAGAAGAGATCCATCTATTATGTTTAAGCCACATAGAGATATTGGTAATGAAGTATTAGAAGTTGAGCATCTGGCTAAATCTTATGATGATTTAGAAGTCTTTAGTGATATTTCATTCAAAGTAGAAAAGGGTAATAAGATTGCCATTATTGGTGGAAATGGTGTTGGTAAATCAACTCTATTAAGCATTATTATGGAAGAGTTAAAACAAGATAGTGGAGTTGTAAAATGGGGTCAAACCATCACAACAACATATTTCCCTCAGAACTCTACAGATTTAGTTGTAGGAAGTGACAAACTATATGAGTGGATTCAAGGACACGATGCAAAGTGGCACATTGATGAAATTCGTAAATGTCTAGGAAGAATGCTATTCTCGGGCGAAGAGCAGGGCAAAGAGGTTGGAGCATGTTCAGGTGGAGAGAAACACCGTGTAATGTTGAGTAAGATGATGATGGATTCAGCAAATTTCTTGGTAATGGATGAACCAAATAATCACCTAGACCTAGAAGCTATTATTTCACTAGGAGAAGCATTGCATAATTATCAAGGTGGAGTTATATGTGTATCTCATGACCGTGAGTTAATTGATGCTTTTGCAAATAGAATTATTAAGATAAATAGTGATGGAACTATTCTTGATTTTGAAGGTTCTTATGAAGAGTTTATTGAAGAGCATGGACATTAATTAATAAACTGACAATTCTCTATCTTGGGCAAAAGTCTATTTTTGCCTAATTCTTAACCAGCTCTTTATATTTTTCTATCAGAGCTGGTATTTTCTCTCTTTTTATATAAAATAAAACATCTTGAAGTATAAAACAATATTATTAAATAAAACAATATAATTAAATATAAAAAAATAGTAATAATAAAGAAAAAATTTAAAAAAGACATAAAAAAGACATCTTTTTACTCTACAATCTTTTTAGAAGATATTTAAATAAAGGATAAAGATGAAAGAGAATATAAAATTAAAAAGTTTAGTGTTGGCAGGATTGCTGTTTAGTGTAAATGGAACAACACTTATGGCAACAACAGGTGGAGAGTTGATTAAAAATGGTAGTTTTGAGAATTTTACTGTAGATAAAGATAAAGGAAAATGGAAGCTAGTTCATTTTGATAACTGGAGTGGTGCAGGAGAGGTTTGGACAAATAAAAAGGGTAGAGCTTCGACTAAGGGAAGTTATAAAGCAGAACTTGATGTTGGTAAGAGTAGTGTTGATAGCTTAGAGCAGACTATAACAACTGTTAATGGAGATAAGTATACATTTAGTCTGGATGCCTATGCAGGAAAAGCAGGAACATCAGGTTTTGAGCTTTTGGTTGATGGTAAAGTTATATCAACAATTACTCCAAGTAAATATTGGAATAAGTATGGTGTTGAGTTTACAGGAAATGGTTCAACTCAGACCATTGCAATTAGAGAGGTAGCAGGAGAAGATAATGGACGTGGTGCTGTTATTGATAATCTATCTGTTCAAAGTGACTTCTCGTTAGACCAATTAAAAGCACAAGATAGAGCATTGGTAGAGATTATTGAACCAACAGGGTTGGGACAGATTATTGATGTTATTAGTAATGATACCTATCTAAATGTAAAAAAATCTGCCGAAGATATTCAAAAGGCAAAAGAGTCTGCTACTAGAATGAATGAACTTATCTTTGAGGCGGTTCGGGTAAATGGATTGGCAAACGATGGAGTAATCTCAATTGCTGATACAATGGAGATAAATCTATATTTGGTTGAGAAGTATGCTACAGAGTGGGAGGGGCTTAGAGCAGATTTTAAAGAGATAGAGAAGAGAGGACGTATTACTGCACTGAATACTAATGCACTAAGAAATGTTTGGGGAAAAATTTATAATTTAGGTTTTGAGAGTACTAATAAGGGACGAAATACAACAGATATAGATGGAGATAAGCGTAGCAGTTTTAAAACAGTAGGATATTTACTTGGTTCAGTTATGAAAAATGATGCTCAAAGTGGTGCTTTAACTAATGCAGATTTTCAAGAAGTAGAGGGAACAACAGGAACGAAACTTGATATGATTGTTAATGTAATTTTGACAGATCGAGGATTGCTTCGAAAAGTTCCAACAAGTGATTTAAGAGTAGGTGCAACCACAGCTGATAAGATGAACCATCTAATTATAGAGGCTATAAAAGCAGAAGGTTTAGGAAATGATAAAAAGCTAACAACAGCTGATATAAGAACGATTAACAACTATTTGGTAGCGAATCATGCCGAAGAGTGGGCAGAACTACATGGAGATGATGAGGATGGTGAAGAGACAGGTTACCATAGAATTCAAAATGATGGTGCAACAACAAGAATGTATGCAGACAATGTAATGAATACTATTGCCGATGGAATTTACCATTTAGGTTTTGAAACCAATAGAAACGATAGATTACTTAATGAAGATGGTAATGCTAATCAACGTTTTGAAAAGGTTGCATGGTGGTTAAACAGTTCATTAAGAGAAGATTTGGCAGATGGTAAATTTGTTAATCCTGAATATAAAGAGGTTCAAGGGACAACTGGAACATCGTTTGATAGAATGATTCCATATATCTATGGTGATGAGGGGTTAAACTATAAAGTATCAATGGAAGATATTCGAGAGGGTGCAAGAACAGCCAATGAGATGAATAAGTTGATTGTAGAGGCGATAAAATCTACAAAAGTAGCACAAGATGATTATATCTCTATTGATGATGTTAAAACTCTTAATCAATATTTAGTTACAAATTATGCTTCAACATGGGCAGAGTTGCATGGAGACGATGAAGATAATGAAGAGACAGGTTATCATAGAATTCAAAATGATGGTGCAACAGGTATAATGAATAATAGAAATACAATTAATAACCTTGCAGATGGAATATACCATTTAGGTTTTCCTACTAGATTTAAAAATAACTTAGAGAATGAAGATGGAAATAAAAATGTATCATTTTCAAATGTTGCTTATTGGTTAAATAAATCTTTGAAAAAAGATTTTATTGCAGGTAGTTTTAAATAGATTTAAACCAACCTACTTTTTTCAATTTAAAATGCTAAAATACTCAAAAAATATCAAGGCTAAAAAAATTGAAAAAAGCACTACTACTACTAAATATGGGGGGACCTAATAGCGTTGATGAGGTTGAGATGTTTTTGCGTAATATGTTTTCAGATAAAAATATCTTGACAATGAATAGATATACTCGGGCATTAGTTCGTGAAATTATTATATTTAATCGTATTGATGAGGTTAAAGAGAATTTTATTGAAAATTTGGGGGGAAAGTCTCCTCTTCCTAATTTAACCAATAAATTAATAGATAAGCTAAAAAAAGAGCTTGATATACCTATTGCTCCTGCTATGCGTTATGTTCCTCCTTTTGCTACAGATGCTCTGAAGATATTTCAGAAAGATGGAGTAGATGAGTTAATTCTTTTTCCTATGTATCCCCAGTACTCTACTACTACCACGCTTTCATCTATTGAGGATATAGAGGAGCGTTGTGAGGCTTTGAATTATAACCCTAAAGTAACGGTGATTGATCCTTATTATGATGATTATAACTATATTAAGATGTCGGTAGATAAAATTATGGATGCCTTGGGAAATAGAGATAGTAGAGATTATGATCTTTTACTTTCGGCTCATGGATTGCCTATGAGTATTATTAATGCAGGAGATCCTTATCAAAATCAAGTAGAGGGAAATGTTTCGGCTATTCGAATATATCTTCATGAACGTGGAGTAGAGTTTAATAATATTAAGTTGGTTTATCAATCAAAGGTTGGTTCTTCTGCTTGGCTAGAGCCCAATTTGGTAGATGTTTTGCGTAATCCTTATCATAGAAAAGTTCTTATCTATCCTTTAGCTTTTACCATTGATAACTCAGAGACACTATATGAACTTGATATTGAACATAGAGAGATAGCTGATAAGATAAAGTATGATGATTATAGAGTAGCAGAGTGTTTTAATGATGATGATGCTTTTGTTGATTTGATTGTAACAAAGGTAAATAAATTTTTATGAAAACTATAGAAACCTCTTTTGAGCATACTTATGAAGTAAAGAAATCTAAATTTATCGCCTATTTTGTTCCTATTTCTCAGTTTAAAGGGTTGCAAGATAAGTTAAGAGAGAAACATCCTAAATCACGCCATGTTGTTTATGCTTTACGCTATCTTAATGAATTTGAGCAGATTGTAGAGAACTCTTCTGATGATGGTGAACCAAAAGGCTCTTCTGCACCACCTGCACTAAATGTTTTACGTGGCGAAGAGATGATAAATGTGGCTGTACTTATTGTAAGATATTTTGGTGGAATAAAATTAGGAATAGGGGGGCTTGTAAGAGCTTATGGAACAGCAGTTAAAGAGGTTATTGCTAATTCTAATATTGTTATTTATGAAAAAATGTTAAAATACTCTTTTCATTCTACTTATAGTCAGGTTCAACGTGTTGAATATCTTTTAAAGAAGCTAGAAATAGTTACTGTAGAGCGTAACTTTTTGGCAGATGGGGTTGAATGGGAAATAGAGTCAACTAATGAGAAATTAAATAAGTTTAAAGAGGATATGTAGTGCATGAGATTGTAAATGCAATTGTAGAGGTAGTTGGTCAACTGGGTTATTGGGGTATATTTATTATGATGTTTTTAGAGAGTACTTTTTTTCCTTTTCCGAGTGAAGTAGCAATGATTCCTGCTGGATATTTGGCATCAAAAGGGGAGATGAATCTAATTTTGGCTATTGTTGTGGGGACATTAGGTTCTCTGCTTGGAGCATTGTTTAACTACTACTTGGCAAAGAAATATGGAAGAAAAGGGGTGTTGTCTTTTGGAAAATATTTCTTTTTTACAGAGGAAAAATTAGTTAAGATGGAGAAGTTTTTTATAAAACATGGTTCTTTTTCTACCTTTGTAAGTCGCCTGATTCCAGGGGTTAGACAGTTGGTTTCTCTACCTGCTGGATTATCAAAAATGCCATTAAATAAGTTTGCACTCTATACCACATTAGGTGCAGGACTTTGGGTTATAGTTTTAACTCTTTTGGGTTATTTTATTGGTTCAAATGAGCTATTACTTAAAGAGTATCTGCATCAAATCGTGATAGTAACTTTAGGATTAATTGTTATTGCAACTATAGTTTATTTTTTTATGAATAAAAAAAGTAAATAAGATATACTTTTAGCGCAAGAAATAAGGAACGAAATAGTATGAAAGAATTTTTAGAAAAAGCAAAATCGTGTACACAACAGTTGGCTACACTGGATGGAAAAACAAAAAATAGAATATTGAATCAGATGGCAAATGCTCTAGAAGAGAACTCTAAAATAATTGTTCAAGAGAATGCTAAAGATATGGAAGCAGGAAAAGAGAGTAAGTTGGATTCTGCCCTTTTAGATAGACTTCTTTTGGATGATAATAGAGTAATAGCCATTGCTAACTCATTAAGAGAGATTGCAGGTTTGAAAGAGCCTGTAGGTCGTATTTTAGAGGGGTGGGTTAATGATGATAATCTTCGTATTGAAAAAGTCTCTGTACCTATTGGTGTAGTTGGGGTTATTTATGAATCTCGTCCAAATGTAACTTCGGATGTAGCTGGGCTATGTTTTAAAAGTGGAAATGTTGCCATATTAAAAGGTGGAAAAGAGGCTGAACACTCTAATGCTATTATTGCTAAGATATTACAGAAAGTTTTAGAGATTAATGAATTACCAAAAGAGATGATCTCTCTTCTTCCTGATAGTTCTCGTGAAGGAGTAGCCCAATTAATTAAAGAGGATAGTTATGTTGATTTAATTGTTCCTCGTGGTGGAGAGGGATTGATTAGATATATTTCTCAAAACTCTTCTGTACCTGTAGTTAAACATGACAAAGGGCTTTGTCACACCTATATTCATCGTGATGCAAGCCATGAAAAAGCAGTAAATATTGCAGTCAATGCTAAGTGTCAACGTCCAGGGGTATGTAATGCCATGGAGACACTTTTAATAGATAGAGCAATAGCTAAAAGTATATTGCCTAAGCTATATAAACAGTTTGTAGACGCAGGTACAAAATTAAGAGGTTGTCCAAAAACAAAGCAGTTTATCTTTATAGATAGTGCAACAGATACACACTTTAATACAGAGTATTTGGCAAATGAACTAAATATTAAAGTGGTAGAGAGTGTAGATGAAGCTTTGGCACATATTAATCGTTATGGTTCAGGTCACTCTGAATCAATTATTACAGAAAATTACTCTGCTGCGGAGAAATTTTTAGATGCTGTAGATGCCGCATGTGTTTATGTTAATGCAAGTACGCGTTTTACAGATGGTGGAGCATTTGGTTTTGGAGCAGAGGTTGGAATTTCAACCAATAAATTGCATGCTAGAGGACCAATGGGAATAAATGAATTGACAACCTATAAATTTAAAATTTATGGTAATGGTCAAATACGTTAAACTTTTTTAATTTTTTAGGCTGACCATGAAGAAAATTTTACTCTTTCTACTCTTCTCTTTATGGTTAATGTCTAAAAGTATAGATGACTTAACCATTCCTATAACTTTTGAGGGAAATAGATATGTTTCAACTTCTAATTTAGAGAAGTTAGTTGGTGCAAAACGTCCCTCTTCTTTGGCAATATGGAAAAATGATATTGCTACTATTAATAGTATTCTTATCTCTAAGCTTGATAAGATATTTAAACTTTTTTATAAAAATGAGGGGTTTTATGAAGCAAACATCTCGCACCATTTTGATAAAAAAGGGGTTCATTTCTTTATTAAAGAGAATCAGCCTATTACTATTAATAGTATAACTCTTAATAGTAATATTGATATAAAAGATAGAGTCTCTTTAAGAGAGAATAGTCGTTTTCGAGCAAAAGAGTTTACTCAAACTAAAAAAAATATCAAAAAATATCTTTTATCTCTTGGTTACTGTAGCCCTATGATAGATACAAAGGCTTATTTAACACTTGAAGAGTATAAAGCTGATATAAATATTACTGTTGATAAAGATAAACTTTGCTACTTCTCTGATATTACTATAGAGACACCATCTCCAACAATGAAAGATGATGTTATATTATCTCGATTGCTTTTTGAAAAGGGTGATGTTTTTAATGTAGATAAGATTAAAGAGAGTTATGAGTCTCTTTATGCTTTGGATGCATTTGAGCAGTTACATTTAGATTATCGTTTGAATCTTTATAATCAAAGACCTGTGAAAATATCATTTAAAGAGGTTACTAAACATAAGCATACTCGGATTGGTATCGGTTATGCAACAGATTTGAAATTTCAGCTTAAGTATTATTGGGAGTATAAAAATTTTTTAGGAGATGGTAGAAAGCTTATTTTTAATGCACTTTTATCTACAAAACAAAAAATTATTGAAAATAATTTTTTCTATCCCTATTTTATCTCTATTTTAGATTATCATCTAGACCTAGAGAATGCTCTTGGATATTCAGAAGAGAAAGATCTTCATGATTTTGATGAGAAAGTACTCTATAATAGAATCTATCTTTCACATAAAAGTAGTCGTTGGTACAATAGTATTGGTTTAGGGGTTGAGAGTAGAGATATATCAAATGATCAACGCTTCTTTTTAGTATACCCTTTTATGAAAGTAGTTTATGACCGAAGAGACTCCAAATTAAATCCAACTCAAGGAGTCTATTTTTCTCATGAGATGGAGTATGGATTACAATACTCTTTAGATAGCACATCTTATTTAAAATATTTAGAAGAGCTTAGGGCTATTTATACTATTTCTGATATTACACTCTCTGCTGTAGGTCGAATGGGGTCAATTCAGTTGTATAATAACTCTATGCCAGAGTCTAAAAAATTCTTTGGAGGAGGAGCTTTTTCTAATAGAGCTTATGGTTATGATAGAATTGGTATTACAGCTTCTGCAACAGAAGATTTAGAAGAGGCAGGATTTACTTTAGCAAATTTATCTTTAGAGGTAAATTTTCCTATTTATAAAGATTTTAAAGGTGCTATATTTAATGACAATACAATGATTTCAGAAAATCAAGGTATCTGGGAATTTTCAAATAGAGTTATATCTTCTATAGGATTAGGCTTTAGATATATGACACCTATTGGTCCTTTTAAAATTGATATGGGTGTTAATATTGCAGATCAAACTCAAAGTGCAGTACATTTTCAGGTAGGACAATCTTTTTGATACGTTTGATTTATTGGTTAGCAATTTTGGTAGAGTTTCTACTTCTTTTAGTTGTTCTTTTTATTTTTATTGTAACAGATGCAAGAACCATAAAAATTGTTGCTCAAAAGGGTTTAGCTACTTCAAAATTTGAGTATCAAAGTATTGAAGGTAATTTTTTTACAGGTTTAAAAGTTAGCGGATTATCATATAATAAAAAATTGCTTTTTGATTCAGCAACTCTTCATTGGAATCCATTAAACCTTTTGCATAAAGAGATTACTTTGCAAGAGGTTGAAGCTAGAGGTGTTGAGGTTGAAAATGTTCTTGATATGGTTAAAGATTTTAATTATAAAGATAATAATTCCTCTTTAAATTTTGATTTCTCAATTGTTCTGAGTAATATACATTTAGATATTAACCCATATATATATGAAGGAGTTAAATTTAGCTCTTTTCTTTTTGAAACAAAAAAGTTAGAACTATCTAAAAAATTTCTTATTGATAGTAAAAATATATATTTACAGTTTGACTCAGATTTAGTTAATGTAGAGTTAGAGGGTTCAATGGTGAAAAATGGACTTTTTGTAGATACACTTTCATTAAAAGAGATTGACTCTAAAGCAATTACAAAATTTGTTAAACGTCTGAAACGAAAAATAAAAAGAGTAAATAAAACTACAGGGGTGAAGAAGAGTAAAACAAGTGAACCTTTTCTTAAAAAGATAAAGATTAAACGGATTATTGCTACTTTAAAAGATGTCAACTATAATCCATTAAGTATATATAAGACAAAAGTTTTAATTTCTCATGGTGTGATTGATCCTTATAATCATTATAGCTATAGTGTAAAAAGAGTTAAATTAATTGGTTATACAAATTTTGGACAGTTAAATTATAAAGGTTATATAAAAAACTCTACAATTTATGCTAATGGTAATATAGTACTTTTCAAAGATCTTTTTAATCGTTATCATTTACCTTTGAATTATCAAACACTTAAAAAAATACCTAGTAAACTAAAATTGAATCATTATGGGGTTTGGGTAGATATAGATCATAAATCAGAGAATCTTTTAAAGATAAAGAGTGATTTTAATTTGGATGTTCTACAGTCACATCATAAACTTCATTATGATTATAGTGATAATAGATTTACTGTAGATAGTGAATTAAAGGGGAAAATGCCTTATGCAGATATTTTTAATATAGAGAATAAGGTAATAATAGATAAAGAGAAAGGCTTTAGATATATTGGTAAAGTAGATATTCCTAAAATCAAAGCTTTACCTACTGATATTATTCAAAATTTAACAGGGGAATTTAAAGGGACTAGTAAAAAATTTAATATAGAATTAGATTCTAGATTTATTGACGGTAGCCTTATGATAGATAAGTATAAGAGTGCAGTTCTAAAGCTTGATAGTAAAAGAAATGGTATAAAATTAATTAAACTTATCCCATCTTTGTCTTCTATTCCTTATATATTAAAAAATGAAAAAATCTCTTTTTCTACAGAAACTTTTTTAGATTTTAAGAATTTTAAAAAATCTAATCTACAACTCAATCTCTATTCAAATATTTTAAATTTAAGTTCCACAACTGAGTTAACAAAACCTTTTAGTTCTCATTATAATCTTGATATTCCATCAAATAGTCTACTTAAAACGCTTGACCCTAAAATTAATTTTACTAAATTTCGACATTTAGAGGGAGATTTAGATATTTTTTCAAA
>Ga0256827_10002998_pt1 | contig 10775 bp, 11 predicted proteins | sample CV84metaG_FD_185977 | JGI IMG/M metagenome (GOLD analysis project Ga0256827, IMG submission 185977) | Hydrothermal vent microbial communities from East Pacific Rise, Pacific Ocean - CV84 | ecosystem: Environmental > Aquatic > Marine > Hydrothermal vents | place: Pacific Ocean: East Pacific Rise...
GAAGTAGGATATATTTCTCATCCTAAAGAAAGAAAAAGACTTTTTACTTCAAGTTACCAAAGCCTTATAGCTAAAGGTATTGCTGAGGGTGTATCTAATTACCTCAATAATAGAAAAAAAGAAATTGATTTTTAAGGAGATAATGTGAAGCATATATTATTTGGATTAAGTACGCTATTTGTACTCATAGGCTGTGGTGGTCCAAGTGTAGATAGATCTGATAGTTTTATAGTGATTGATGCTGGACATGGAGGACATGACTCTGGTGCTATTGGGGCAGGACTTTATGAAAAAAATTTGGTACTTCAAATTGCTAAACGAACAGCTAAAAAATTTAAGGACATGGGCTATAGAGTATATTTGACACGTTCAAATGATAGGTTCATAAAACTCTCAGGACGTACGAAAATTGCAGATAGAAAAGATGCAAAAGTATTTATTTCTATACATGCTAACGCAATAGCGCAAAGAAATCGTTTTAATGCTGTAGAAGGAATAGAGACCTATTTTTTACAAAAAACAAGAGATGCAAAGTCCCAACGTATTGCAAAACGTGAAAATGAAGCAGTACTGCAAGGTGCAGATACACTAAGTAAAAATGTGATTATCGACTCTGTACTCAATGGACCCAAAATTATAGAGTCCAATAAACTTGCTATTGACGTACAAGCCAATATTATGAAAAGTGTAAGAAGTGCGTATGGGGATGCTAGAAATGGTGGTATTAAGCCAGCACCTTTTTATGTACTTGTAGGAGCAAGCCGTCCTTCTATCTTAGTAGAAGTAGGGTATATCACTAACCCTAAAGAGAGAGCTAGACTATTTACCTCTGATTATCAAGAACGCATAGCTAAAGGTATAGTAGCGGGGGCAACAAGATACATAGATAACAGAAAAAAAGAGTTAGGGTTTTAAGGGAAGTGTATTTTTTGTAGGGTCAATACAATCGACCACTACAAGAAGCAATTATTTGTAGTTTTTAATTGCTTTATCGAGTATCTCAGTTGCTGCTTTCTTGTCTTTAAATCCTGCTACTTTGACCCATTTGTTAGGCTCAAGCATTTTGTAGGTTTCAAAGAAGTTTTTGATACGGTTAAGTGTATGCTCTGGCACATCACCTAAGTCATTGATGTTTGCATAGGTTGGGTCTATTTTTACAGTAGGCACGGCGATAAGTTTTTCATCTCCACCTGACTCATCTTCAGTCATAAGAACGCCAACAAGTCTACACTTAATGTATGCGCCTGCTTGAAGTGGGTAATCACAAAGTACAAGGATATCTGCTGGGTCACCATCATCTGAAAGTGTGTTTGCTACAAAACCGTAGTTTGCAGGGTAGTGCATAGAAGAGTAAAGTACTCTGTCAACTTCAACAGCACCTGAATCTTTGTCTATTTCATATTTTATCATTGAGTTAAGTGGTACTTCGATAATTGCTTTGACTGCGTCTGGGTTTTCCCCATGACCAATTTTAGTAATATCCATAAGGGTATCTCCATTAGGTTAAATTTTGGCTAATAGTAGCATAAAATTTATAAATAGTTCATCAAATTGTGCTATTATAGATTAAAATAAAAATAGAAGGAAGTATTGAATGAAAAGAATAGTTTTAGGATTATTGTTAGTTGTTGCAAGTACTATGGCAATAGAGCTTGGTAAAGTACCAAGTGCTGTAACTCTCAGTGGTGATAATGGCGCCAAGATAGATGGCTCTGCATGGCATTCATCTATGTTAAAAGGGAAAATATATACAGTTTTTTATGTGGATCCCGATAAAAAAGAGTTGAATCAAGCCTTGGCAGATGCGCTAAAAGCTAGACATTTTGACAGAAAAAAAGTAGACTCAGTAGCTATTATAAACTTAGCGGCTACGTGGATACCTAATGCTATCCTAGAAAAGATATTGGTTAAAAAACAAAAAGAATTTCCTCACACACTTTATGTAAAAGATAAGAAAAAAGTTTTGGTGAAAAAATGGAAACTTGCAGATGATAATTCTGATATTCTCATTTTTAATAAAAAAGGAAAATTGATTTATAAAAAGTTTGGGAAAGTAACTGCTAAAGAAATCCCTGCAGTGATTAAACTCATAGAAAAAAATCTATAAATTACAAGAGAGCTGATACTCTACCATTTTATGGAAGGGAGATAAAAAGTTCTCTAAACTTGTTGGCTTTATATTTTCAATTTCATGTTGATTTAAAAGTTCTAGAACACAAAGTGTACTCTCCATAGTACTTAAACAATAATCTTTGGGTTGCTCCTTAAAAATAAAGGCTGAACTTTTAGTATGGGTAAAACTTACTTTTGCTAAAGTATCTATATTTGGGCTAGCTTTTAGCATAGCCCTAGAACATGGCCATGTTGAGTCTATGAGAAAAAGAACAATCTCTTTTCCTCCTTTAGCAATGCCCTGTTCATTCAAGTTAATGCTTGTATCTGAGGGGTAGAGGACATAGCAAGTATTATGGTTTATTATCTCATTGATTTTTTCATTTTGACTAAAGTCCATACCTATATGCATTTCACAATTATGTAATGATAAGTTTGTAAAGTGCCCTGTACCATTTTTGGTCTTTCTAAACTCTTTTGGATGCATAAGTATGACAAAGCGAGTTTTTGTCTCTAAGGGAGTAATGTGACTACACATACAAGAACTTTGAGGTCGGAAACAATGATAACAGACGGTTCTACTATTTTCATGCATGGTAATTTCTTTATTTTTTAGAATTATACATTATAATCTATGTAAAAAGGCAATAGATGAAATATGGTTTGGTTTGGTTTTTTCTTTTACTGTCTATTTTTCTTTCGTGGTGGAGTTACGGGAACATAGAGTATGTGTCAAAAGAACAAAATCTTACACATGCACTCCATAATAAAGTAACAGTAGGGTATTTGGATGCGCATATACTCAAAGCCATAGAAAATGAACAATTTGATGATGTAGAGATGTATCAGAATTTAGCAGAACTATTACACTATACCTTGTTACCTACAACCCTCACACAAATAGAAGCACATACTGGATTTTTAGAAACATCTTGGAGAAATACAAAAGAGTTTACCTCTGGATTTTTAGATGGTGAATCACAGAGTGTATTGGGAATGTCAGGGAGTATTGCTTCAGACTTAACACTTTATGGTGATTTGAGAGATTTAAAAAAAGAGGGGAGTAAATATATAGATGATGCGCCTTATGATGCTTTTATTTTAAATATCTCACTCGTAGGCATAGGACTAAGTGCCAGTCAGTTATTCTCTGTGGGGGTTGCAACACCTTTGAAAGTAGGTGCATCCGTATTTAAAGTAGCAAAGAAAACAGGAAAACTTACCAAGCCTTTTACCAAAGTACTCTCTAAAAGGCTTAGTAAGACAGTCGATACTAAACTTTTGAAAAGATTAGAGTTTAACTCTATTTTTAAACTTGAAAATACCACAAAGACTATTGCTAAAAGTGTAGACCTCAAACCTGTAAAAACACTTTTTAACAATGTTAATCTCATAAAGACAAATACTTCAATGGTGGATACTATCTCTCTGATGAAGTATGTAGATACACCCAAAGAACTGAAACAAATAGGAAAAATAAGTAACACCTATAAAACCAATACCAAAGGGGTTATGAAAGTACTTGGAAAAGGTGCATTGCGTGCAGGTAAATCTGTGATGAAGTGGACAAGTAAATTGATATGGGGACTCATAGGGCTAGTCACATCACTTTTGGGATTTGTCTCTATGTTATTTATAAAATATAGAACACTCAAAAAGCTTAGAGGTATCGCTTCTTAAACCATATATAATACACAGCTACAACTAAAAACCCTACACCTAAAGTTAGTGTAATACCTTCTAAACTTATCCCCCATTTTGAGGCATAGCCTATAAACAGTGCCGTAGCTACATTGGAGAGCATAAAGAACATATCATTGTAAGAGATGACTCTACCCATGAACTTTGGTTCGGTTTCTTCTTGGATGAGCAGATAGGTATATGACCAAAGTGTTGTGATAAAGAAACCAGTTACAAATAGTCCTGCAAGTGCGTAGTAAAAATTATATTCAAGTTGTGACCAAAGTATGATGGCTAGACCTTGGAGTACAAAGAAGTAATGAAGATTGCTTTTATTGATAATACTAGAGATGAAAAAAGGCCCTATCATTAATCCTAAGGCTCGTGTGGCATTCATCCACCCTATGGCTAGAGGCACGGCTATGAGTGTCTTGTATTCAAAGTCAGCCAGTAGGGTAATGAGTGCATCAAAAGATGTGAGTCCTATGCTTGCATGGAGGAAGATGAGATGTAAGATTTTCTTTTTTGATAAGAGATAAGCAAATCCATCTTTAAACATTTGCAAATGAGAGTCTGTATGTTCTACTTTTTCTATGCTGAGCTGTAGTCCAAGTAGTAGTATGACTGCAACGCCATAGAGTAGGGCATCTATCATAAAAGCAGTGTCAAACCCCATGTAATATGTGGCTATGCCTCCTATTGCCATACCTACTGCGTAACAGAGTGACCAGATGATGGAGTGTATCTCGTTGGTATTTTTGAGCATTTCTCCAGAGACGAGTTTCGGAAAGAGTGTCATCTCTGCTGAAAAAAGCATAGACGCAGCAGCAGAGCGAAAGAAGATGAGTACCATCAAAACCCATAAGTACTCAAGAGAGTCTATGAATATGAACCCTAAAGTCATTGTCATCTCCACGAGTAGAAGTATAAGCATCAATTTTTTAAAAGGGATACGGTCTATGATATTGCCTATGATGGGAGCAAGGACAACAGCAGGTAGCATTGCCATAGCAGCAGTAAAAGCAATGGTGAGTTCGTCTGCACCAAAAGAGACTATCATAGAGAAGATAGCCACTTGAGAAAACCATGTTCCAAAATATGAGATGAGTTGTATGAGTGATAGCCGTCTAATGACAGGGTGTTTTAGGGTTTCTAGGTAGGTCATAGACTAGACTTCGTCTGTAAGGGTGTAGGGTATGTTGCTGTCTTCTAGTAGTGTGATATATCTTGCAAAGGTATCTTTGGCTGTTTGTTTATCATCAGAGGCTACAGAGAAGCTAACAGACCACCCCTTGTCTAGTAGTTTAGGTAGTGACGAGACTTCTACATTGTTAGGTGTCTGCTCCATAAGTTCTATAAAGATATTTTCTTTGCACTCAGCTGTAAATGTATGTCTATAAGTTTCTTTTTTTTCTGGTATGAGTTTGTCAAGTATCTCTGTCACCATAGGATGGCTCATCTCAGGAAAGCCTGGCATAAAGTAGTAACGTTCATCTAAGCTAAAGGCAGGCATTTTATTGACAGGATTGTCCAATAATGCTGCTCCCTTTGGAAGCTCTGCCATTTTGATAGGGTGAGGGTAAGCAGCATCACCAAGTTTCTCTTCTATGATACGTTTAGCTTCTTTATGTACTACAAAATCCCCACCACGTAGAGCAATGGCAGCACATTTACGTGTATGGTCATCAGGTGTTGAGCCTATGCCTCCAAAAGAAAAAAGGACAGGGTTAGGTTTAGATGCTATAAACTTGATGGTTTGTATGATAAGCGCAGGGTCATCTTCTATGATGAAAGAGCCTGTAAGTTTATGCCCTTTGTCTGCTAAGGCTTTAGTGACGAAGTCGAAGTGTGCATCGGTACGTCTTCTATTTAAGATTTCTGTACCTATGATGAGGGTGAAGAATTTAGGTGTTTTGTTCATGGGGTGATTATACGCTATGTTAGGTTAAGAGGTTCTGCTGGGTTTTGCATAAGATGTAGGGTTGGCTTTAGCCGACCAAAGATGTCAATTGAAAATTTAAAAAATAGAATAGTAAATCAATAAGGTCGGTAATTATGCTATAATAACACATTACATAAAGGGAGTTAGTTTTGCAGGGTTCTTATACGCCACCATATAGCATTAATAGTCGTATCGTACATCTCATTTCAGAGATTAGTGAGAAGATAGCCCTGTTGAAGTATCGTACTGAGACTACTAGGCTGCCTATGCTTCGTAAGGCGAACCGTATCAAGACCTTGTCGGGTACACTTGAAATAGAGGGTAACTATGTGGGTGAAGAGAAGATCACAGCGATACTCGATGGTAAGCGTGTCAGTGGAACAACACAAGAACTAGCAGAGGTAGAGGGAGCCATTAAAGCCTATGAGCAGATAGAGAATTATCATTATGATAAGCTAGATGACTTGTTACAAGCTCACCAGATAATGACTGCCAACTTGTTAGATGATGCAGGGAGTTTTCGTTCTCTCAATGTTGCTGTAGGAGCACACATAGCCCCACCTCATACCCATGTTGTTACACTGATGCAACAACTCTTTACTTGGTTAGAACAGAGTGATGAGCATCTGCTCATTAAAAGCTGTGTGTTTCACTATGAGTTTGAGTTTATTCACCCCTTTAGAGATGGAAACGGTCGCATAGGCAGACTCTGGCAGTCTGTCATCCTCATGGCACACAACCCACTCTTTGGCATACTCCCTACAGAAAGCATCATCCGTGACCACCAAGAAGCTTACTACCAAGCTTTGGAAGGTTCTACAAGTGCAGGGGAGTGTACGCTGTTTATAGAGTTTATGTTGGCTCGTATCTTGGAAGCTATAGAAAAGGTCGGTAATAAAGTCGGTAGTAAGGTCGGTAATCTTACACAGAATCAACAAACTATCATCAGTAGTATGAAAGACAATCCTAAAGTGAGTGCTGTGATGTTGGCTGAGATAGTAGGTATTTCTAAGAGGAAGGTAGAGGAGAATGTGGCGAAGTTGAAGAAGATGGGGTTGATTGAAAGAGTTGGTGGTACTAGAGGGTATTGGGAGGTGAGAGTATGAGTTTGCTACTTTTTTTAAATTTAAGATTTAGTTCCTGACCCTAAAATTTCACAGTTTATTTTATACTCTCTATCCTACATTATTTTTTATTTATGAGGGCATAGCCTTCACATCCTTTATTATTCCCACCATCACATGACTTCCCAAAATACTCTTTAGCTTTGGTGGTGTCTTGTCTCGTTCCTTTTCCCTCATAATACATATACCCAAGTTCAGCACACCCCAATTCATGTCCATTATCACATGATCTTTTGTAAAAAGTTAAAGCTTTAAAGTAATCTTTTGATACACCTTTTCCTATTTCATAGTTTTGTCCTAAAGCAACACAGCCTCCACTCCCTGCTTTTAATTCACATGACTTGCTATAAAACTCTACCGCTTTAATATCGTCTTTTTTTATGAGACTTGAACCAAAAGAATACTTTATCCCAAGAGATAAGCATCCACCAGAATCTCCTTTATCGCATGCTTTTTTATAAAAATCTATAGATTTCAAAAGATATTTCTTTTTTCTACTAGAATTATGCCAACTACTAGATTCATACCAAAATCCAGCAGAAAAGCACGCTTTAGCATGACCACCATTACATGCTTTCACATAATATTCTCTAGCCTTATTTTTATCTTTTTTGACTTCTTTCCCCTCATTATACTTATTCCCTAAACTAAAACACCCTTCAGCACTTCCTTCAGCACATGCTTTCTTATTTTCTAAAAATGTGTTTTTAGTATCACTATTTGAACACCCTATACATATTATTGTGACTATGACTAAAATACCTAATATTATATTTTTCATTTTATTCCCTGATTGATTAATTACATTTATTATACTATTGTATATCAAAAAGTAACACTAAAGAAAAGAATAAAATAGCCATTTTTAGACTAATAATAAAAAGGGGTCTGACCCAAAATAGGGAATATAATTTATTTTTTGCTTTCATCCCATTGACACAACATACGATATAAAGTAGTAAGGGTTTTAAGGATGTGGTCTCACTATGGAGAGTGAGATTTGTTGAGGGGATAAGTAAAAGGTGTTGTCAGGGGACAACACCCTACGATTATTCTTCTATATAATTCTTAAGTTTTCTACCCACTTTAGGGTGTTTAAGTTTCTTAATCGCAGAAGATTCTATCTGTCTTACTCTCTCACGTGTAACAGAAAGCTCTTTACCAATCTCTTCTAGGGTTCTATCACTTTCATCTTCTAGCAATCCAAAACGCATACGGATAACGGCTTTTTCTCTTTCGTTGAGTTGGTCGAGGACTTCGTCTATTTGGTTGTTGAGGTCATCTTTAAGTACTACATCAGTTGGACTGAGCGTTGTCTTATCTTCGATGAAGTCACCAAATCTACCGTCATCTTCATCACCTACAGGTGTTTCAAGAGATACAGGTTCTTTAGTGATTTTAATAACATTCTTCACTTTGTCAACTGAAAGTCCTACTTCTTCTGCAATAGTGTCAAGATCTGGCTCTTTTCCTGTCTCTTGTAGGTGCTTTCTAATGATTTTGTTGATACGGTTAATCGTCTCTATCATGTGAATAGGAATACGAATCGTTCTTGCCTGGTCTGCAATGGCACGAGAAATCGCTTGACGAATCCACCATGTTGCGTAGGTAGAGAACTTATACCCTTTTTCATACTCAAATTTATCGACCGCTTTCATAAGTCCGATGTTACCTTCTTGGATAAGGTCGAGGAATGGAAGTCCACGGTTGGTATAACGCTTAGCAATAGATACAACCAATCTAAGGTTAGACTTTGCCATACGTGTTTTGGCTACTTCTGATTTGGCTTTACCTTGACGGATTTGCCCTAAAATGGCTTGGAGCTTCTCTTCGCTTAAGTCAAAGCTACCTTTAGAGGCTTCACGTGTCTCAAAAAGTTTTTTGATTTCAACATAAGTACTTACCATAGTAGTCTCTGGTACTGCATCGATGATGTCATCTTTATCCATGTTAATGATATTGGCTAGAAGCTTGTGGTGGTTTTCTTTAAGTGTATCATTAAAGAGTGGTAGTTTATACTCTAGACGTTTGAGCTCTTTGTCAAAAGAGTCATCAGAACGTAGAGCAGTCTCCATCGCTTTTACAAGTTCATTAATGAGTTTAGATGTTGGCCCAAGATCTAAAAGAGAAGCTTTAAGAAGTTCTTTTTTAAATGCAATTTTAAGACGCTCGTGGAGGATAGCTATTACATCTGTCTCTTTTTCTAAGAATGCATCTAAGTCTTCGCGTGCTTTCATCCACTCTTTTTTTGCTTTTTCGAGTGCTTTAAAGCTATCGACTACTTGCTTAACACGTTTGTCATCTTTTGGTTTTTTTGATGCTTCTTTTTCTTCAGCCGTTTCTTCTGCACCTTCGTCATCAGATGAAGCTTTTTCATCTTCAAAACTTTTAAAAAGTTCTTTTACACGTCTTTCACGGTTAAGAAGAGGCTCTTTATAGTTGATGATATATCCTATGAGGTAAGGCACAGAACAGATAGCATCAATGATGACATCTTCACCCTCTTCAATGGTTTGAGAAAGGTCAACCTCTTCCTCTTTCGTAAGAAGTGGGATTTTACCCATTTCACGTAAGTACATACGCACAGGTGAGTCTGAACGGCTCCATTCAAGAATCTCTTTTTCTTTATTGAGGTCAAACTCATCTTCTCCACCCTCAGCAAGTTTTTTTCTTAAGTCTTCACGTCTTTTTTTCTCTTTTGCTGTAAGAAATTGTGCATATTCAGATGCAGAAATGATATCTATTTTTGTATCGGTGGAAAACTTGTGTATTTTCTTTGCTTGTGCAGCAGTAGGTTGCTTTGTAAACTCTTTAGCGATGTTCTCAAGTGTAACCACATCAGCTTTTTTCTTAGACTTAAATAACGCCTCTATACTTTTCATACTATCTTTTGCTGCCATATAAACCCTTGAATGTGTGAGGTGAAATTCCTCAGAAATAATTAAGTTGGATTATACCGAAATTTCGTTAATTTTTAGCCTTAAATTTGATAAATTTTAATTTTTTGGCTATAATCGCGAAAATTTTAAAGGGTTAAAATCCCATAAAGGACAAAAATTTGCAAGGTAAAGTTTGGAAATTTGGTGATAATATCGATACAGATTTAATCATCGCAGCAAGATACCTCAATACATCTGATGCTCACGAGCTAGCAAAATATGTAATGGAAGATGCAGATCCGGAGTTTGTTTCTAAAATGTCTGAAGGTGACATCATCGTAGCAGGTGAAAACTTTGGGTGTGGTTCAAGTCGTGAACATGCACCTATTGCGCTTAAAGCTGCAGGTGTATCGGCAATTATTGCCCCTACATTTGCACGTATTTTTTATAGAAATGCATTTAATATGGGTCTACCTATCTTTGAACTGGCAGAATCTGCAGAGATAGCTGAAGGTGATACCGTAAGAGTAGATATGGACGCGGGAGAGGTGATAAACGTGAGTCAAGCTAAAACATATAAGTTTGCACCTATCCCTGAGTTTATGCAAGAGTTAGTTGATGCTGGTGGACTCATAGAGTTTGCCAAAAAAGAATTAGAACAAAAGAAGGCGTAATAGTATGAGTAATAGTTATAAAATTGGTGTTATTAAAGGTGATGGGATTGGTCCTGAAATCATTGATGAAGCGATAAAAGTACTAGATGCTGTGTCTGTGACACAAGGGTTTAATCTTAAGTATGAAGAGATGTTACTCGGTGGTGCAGCTATCGATGAGACTGGTGTACCACTCCCTGATGAGACTATTCAAGGTGTGAAGAAGTGTGATGCCATTCTTTTTGGTGCTATTGGTGGACCACAATGGGATAATCTTGAGAGACATTTGCGTCCTGAGTCAGGACTTCTTGGACTACGTAAAGAGATGGGAACATTTGCAAACCTCAGACCAGCGATGGTATATGATGAGTTAGTAAATGCCTCT
>Ga0256827_10002999_pt1 | contig 10773 bp, 9 predicted proteins | sample CV84metaG_FD_185977 | JGI IMG/M metagenome (GOLD analysis project Ga0256827, IMG submission 185977) | Hydrothermal vent microbial communities from East Pacific Rise, Pacific Ocean - CV84 | ecosystem: Environmental > Aquatic > Marine > Hydrothermal vents | place: Pacific Ocean: East Pacific Rise...
TCTTTTGCAAACTTTTCACCACTTAGTTGATAGAGTATTGAAAATGCAAGTTGTTTTGCAGCAGAGCCGTTGTAACCCCAGTCAAATCCATTTTTTGAAGATGGAAAAATGTCATATCTTGTAGAGAGTTCAACTTCACCATATGTTACAAATTTGCTACCAAGTAGAGTTTTATGACCTTTAAAAACATAATTATTTCTAACGATACCCATATCTTACCTCTTTAATTTTAGTATATTTTATAATCTATATTTAATTTTTTAAGCTCATCTGTAAAAAATTTAAAATATTTTTCTACCTCTTGTTTATCATCCCCACTCAATGAAAGTTCTACCGATGGTTTGTTGTCTTTAAATATAGGAAGTGATGACAACTCTACATGTGAAGGTATTTTTTTCATAACTGTTATAAGTGTATTTTCACTTGTTTTTGCAAGCATAGTCTTTCTAAACTTTTCATGTTTTATGCCAAAATATCTTTGGATAATACTACTTAACATAGGATGAGCCATACTAGGAAATCCAGGAACAAAGAAAAATCTTTTATCAAGTGAAAAGCCCGACATATTATTTACAGGATTAAAAATAAGTTCTGAATCTGGTGGTAAGTCTGCCATGTGGATTCTATGGGGATAAGCTTCATCTTTAAACTTGTCAATGATATCTTGTAAAAATTTTTTATGTGGTGTTGTTGGTTTGTTACAAAATACTTTTGAAGCTATCTCTCTTGTAAGATCATCAGGAGTTGAACCTATACCGCCAAAAGAAAATAGTACAGAGTTTTCATCATTTTTTATCAACTCAAAACAATTAGCTATAAGCTCTTTATCATCCTTTATAACAAAAGAGGCGAAAAGTTCATGACCATATTTTGCCAATTCATTTTTGATAAATTCAAAATGTTTATCAACTCTTCTACCGTTTAATATCTCAGTTCCGATTATAAGTGCATAAAAATTCATATAAAATTATAGTATAACTTTCTAAACTTCTTTTTATAAAAACCTATAAATTAATCAAGATATAATTATTTTTTAGCTATAATTGCACAATTTTTATGTAACAGAGGATAGGTAATGGCGTTCGATAACGAATCATTGGAAGAAGAAAATTTTGCAGAAATGTTTGCTGCAAGCGAGAAGAAACAAGAAACAAATCGCATCGTAGAGGGTGAGATAGTTGAAGTCCAAGAGGATGAAAACAGAGCATTAGTTGGTGTTGGCGAGAAGCTAGAAGGTATTATTAATTTGGATGAGATTCGCGAAGATGGTGAATTGAAATTTAACAGAGGTGATAAGATAAAAGTAATGATTACAGGATACTACAATGAGCGTCCTAAGATCTCTTACAAAAAAGTTTTAGAACTTCAAAAAACACTTGAGTTTATAGAAGCAAACAAAGACGACTTTGAAAATGTTGTAGTTGAGGGTGTTATAGTTAAGAAAAACCGTGGTGGATATGTAGTAGAAGCTGATGATGTTTCTTTCTTTATGCCTCGCTCTTTAGCAGCATTTAAAGATACTGATGATGTTATCGGTCGCAAGATAAAAGCACAGGTTGTTAAGATAGATGATAAAGAAAACTCTATCGTAATCTCTCGTCGTAAACTTTTTAACGAAGAGCGTAAAAGAAAGAAAGAGATCATAGATCAACTTATGGCTGAAGATACTATAGTTGAAGGTACTATCAAAAAAATCACAAGTTATGGTATGTTTGTTGATGTTGGTGGTGTTGATGGTCTAGTTCATTACAACGAGATTAGCTACAAAGGTCCAGTAAATCCATCAAAACTTTATAAAGAAGATGACAAAGTAACTGTTAAAGCTATATCTTACGATAAAGACAAAAGACATCTTTCATTGTCTATCAAAGCTGTTCAACCAGATCCTTGGGCAGAAGTTGAATCTGAATTGGATGAAGGTGATACTATCACTGTAACTGTTTCAAATATCGAAGCTTATGGTGTGTTTGTTGATTTAGGTAATGACATAGAAGGTTTCTTGCATATTTCAGAGATAAGCTGGAATAAAAATGTTAAAAATCCAAATGATTATCTAAGTGTTGGTGAAGAGATTGATGTTGAAGTTATAGAGATCAACCCTAAAACTCATAAACTTAGAGTTTCTTTAAAAAGATTATTACCAAAACCATTTGATGAGTTTTCTAGAAAATATAATGAAGGTGATGTTGTAACTGGTGTTGTTACTTCTCTTACTGATTTTGGTGCATTTGTTCGTATAGATGGTGTTGAAGGTTTACTACATAATCAAGATATCTCTTGGGAGAAAAATACAAAATGTAAAGATGTTTTAAAATCTGGTGAAGAGATAGAAGTTAAGATCGCTAAGATCAATCACGAAGACCAAAAAATATCTTTAAACAGAAAAACACTTTTAGAATCACCTATAGATAAGTTTGCTACAACTCATAAAGTAAACTCTATCGTTACTGGTACTATCCGTGATATCAAAGATTTTGGTGTATTTGTATCACTTGAAGATGGTGTTGACGCTCTTATCCGTGATGAAGATCTAACTCCTTTAGTTAAAGATGAGTTAGAATCAGGTCAGGAGATCGAAGCTGCAGTAGCAAATATAGACACTCGTCGTGATCGTATCCGTCTATCTGTTAAAAAATTAGATTATATCAAAAATCAGGCTATGCTTGAAGAGATTAATGATAATGAATCACACTCTTTGGGTGATTTGATAAAAGACAAATTCAAATAGTCTTAAATACAAAAGATACTAAAGCAGTTATTCTTATAAAGTTTAACTGCTTTAATCTTATGAATTCTTCAAAAAATCAACCCATAAATATACCAAGGCTTCATATAGCCAATGAGGAAATACTATGAAAAATTACACTGTAGTTGTTTGTGATCATATTCATGAAGCTGGACTTAAAATGCTTCAAGATGATGAAAATATTAACTTTGTAATGGCAGCTGATGTTGATAAAACAAAATTAGTTGAAGAGATTATACCACAAGCTGATGTTGCAATAACTAGAAGCTCAACAGATATAGATGCAAATTTTATCTCTCATGCCAAAAAGATGAAAGCTATCGTTCGTGCAGGTGTTGGTGTGGATAATGTAGATATACCAGGATGTTCAAAAGAGGGTATAATCGTCATGAATGTACCAACTGCAAACACTATTGCAGCGGTTGAGATGACTATGGCACACATGCTTAGTTGTATGAGAATGTTTCCATATTCACATGATCACCTTAAAAACCAAAGAATCTGGAAAAGAGAGAAATGGTATGGTCACGAACTTAAAGGGAAAAAACTCGGTGTTATAGGTTTTGGTAATATTGGTTCAAGAGTTGCTAAAAGAGCAAAATCTTTTGAGGTTGATATTATTGCATATGACCCATATATACACCCCTCAAAAGTTACAGATCTTGATATGACTTATACTAAAAACTTTGATGATATTTTATCATGTGATATCATCACTATCCATACTCCTAAAAATCAAGAAACTATAGGTATGATTAACAAAGAAGAGATAGCTAAGATGAAAGATGGTGTAGTTTTAATAAACTGTGCTAGAGGTGGTTTATACGATGAGAAAGCACTTTATGATGGATTGAAATCTGAAAAAATTCGTTTTGCAGGTATAGATGTTTTTGTAAAAGAACCAGCTACTGACAACCCTTTGCTTGACCTTGACAACATAACAGTATCTCCACACCTTGGAGCAAATACTTATGAATCTCAATACAACATAGGTACACAAGCAGCACAAAATGCTATAGAAGCTGCTAAGGGTATATCATATCCACATGCTATGAATCTTCCTATAGATGAATCTGTTATACCTTCATTTGTAAAACCATTTTTAGAGATGGGACAAAAGATAGGTTTTTTAGAATCTCAAATGAGCAAAAGCCAGATAATCTCTATAAAAGTAAGTGGTTATGGTGAGATAGCGGAATATGTAGATAGTCTTGCTACTTTTGTAGCTGTTGGTGCTATGAGTCAAAATTCTGATGATACTATTAACTATGTAAATGCTGAATTTGTGGCAAAAGAAAAAGCTATAGAAATAGATGCTGAGAATTGCGGAGACTCTAGTGTATATAAAAATCTAATCACTATAAAACTAACCACAAGCGAAGGTACTACAACTATAAGTGCTACTATATTTGATGATAATGTTCAAAGAATTGTAGAGATAGATGGATTTGATATCGAGGTAGCACTTCGTGGAAATATGGTGATGTTTAAAAATACTGATATACCTGGTGTGATAGGAAGCGTGGGTACAACATTGGCAAACAATGATGTAAATATAGCTGACTTTTCACTTGCTAGAAATGATAAAGATGAAGCACTTGCTGTTATCTTGGTTGATAACGATGTAAACGATAAAGCACTGAGTGAACTAGCTTCTCTTGAGGCATGTATCAGTGTTAACTACGCTAAAATATAGCACTATTAAATCTCGGATTAGCTTCCGAGATAGATACTAAAAATCTAAAGCTAATTGTTTTTGATTGGTTAATGGTTTGGAAAGTATCGTCTTATCTACTCCAACTACAAGTGCAAAATGAAAATGTGTATTTTTTAGTATATTTATAATTTCATTTTCATTTTTATATGTCAATATATCATTGTATTTTTCATATTTATCAGCATAGATAGAGGGGATAACAAAAATTGTATTTGCCCAACTTGCATTTTTTTGTAAAAAATCTATCTCTTGTGTTATGAGGTTTGTATTTTTTTCAAATATAAGCACCTTGTCACTGGTTCCGAACTCTTTTATCTCAAAATTTTTGTTTGTAAATACTGCTTCAAAATGTTCTATAGGAACAAATTTTTTAAGTCTAAAGTCTATCTTTAAAGTTTTATATAGATGAAATAGTTCCTCAAGATAAGGGATAAAGAATGGTGATATTAAACGCCTTTCATAAAACTTGTTATCATATATAAAAGATGTTTCAAAAAGGGTTTGTTCTACAACCTCTATATTTTTTATTGTATTTTTTGAAAGTTTTTTTATATTTGTAAATATTTTTCCATCAACAAGGGTAGGGCAGAACAATATCGTAGCTCTATCTTGTATGTGCCAAAGTGAATTAAAAATATCTACTATTTCACCATCTATAACAGTACAATTTGGAGTAGTTATAGTCTGGAGTGCCAGTTTTAGAACAATCTCATTACATTCATAAGCTACAACTTCTTTTTCTATCATCTTAAATCTAAGAAGTCTTTTTAGAGCATCATCTACACTTTGTACTTTTATCCAAGCTATCTCATCATCACTTATATCTATATTATCTTTAGATATAACTCCGTATGCTCCATTGTGTACAGCTTTCTCTATATCATTATCATCAAGCGAGATAAAAAGATCCCCTCTCTTTACTCTGCTTGCGTCAAAAACAATAGATTCAAAACTATTTACACAAGGTTTATTTAGAAGTTTAGCATGTGTAAGTGCAAGGATATTTTCTAGTCTCATCCAATAGGTGTTCCTGCTTTTTTGGGATTTTCTGGTCTTATTAAACATAAACCGTTTTTATCTTTGGCAGCAAGAAGCATTCCCTCGCTTATCATCCCCATGAGTTTTGCTGGTTTTAGATTTGCTACTACACAAACTTGAGTATCCATCAAATCATCTGGAGAGTAAAACTCTTTTATACCAGCTACAACCTGACGAGGCTTTTCTTCACCCAAATCAACCTGAAGTTTTAAGAGTTTTTTACTTTTTGGTACTTCCTCAGCCTCAACAACAATACCTATCTTAAGTTCTGTTTGAAAGAATTGACCTATCTCTATGAGATTGTCTTCTTCTTTTTTCTCTTGTTTTGTTTCTTCATTTGCTTTGTTTGGTTCAGCCTTTGGAGCTTCGTGCATCAAAGGCTCCTCTATGCGTGGAAATAGAGGTGGAACTTTTTTAATATTAAATACTTTTAAAAGTTTTTTATCTATTACAAACTCATTATACGATTTCGTATCTATCTCAAAATCAAGAGCATCAGCTACTGTATTTGTAGTTTTTGGCATAACGGGATGGAGCATTATGGATGCACGAGCCAAGATATTTGCAACTAAAGCAACTGTCGCAAGTGCTTCATCTTTTTTGCCCTCTTTCATCTTAACCCAAGGTTCATACTCTTGTATCACGCCATTACCGATGGCAAACAGTTTCCAAAGTTCCTCTAAATATCTATGAGTTTGAAAATTTTGCATAAATCCATCAAGTAGATCAAGAATTTCGTTTACAGCACTCAGCTCTTTTGAATGGTATTTAAGAACATCAATACTATCTATCTCAAAATCACTATATTTACCACTCATACCAATTATACGATTTAAAAGATTACCCAAATCATTGCTAAGTTCAGAGTTTATTCTATCTATAAAAGCTCTTTGTGAAAAATCACCATCTTGCCCAAATGGAACTTCACGAAGCATAAAGTATCTTAGATTTTCCACACCATAGACATCTGCAACCTCTTTGGGAGATATAACATTACCTTTGGATTTACTCATCTTTTCTCCATCTCTTGTCCACCATCCATGAGCACCTATATGTTTTGGAAGTGGCATATCAAGACTCATCAAAAAAGCTGGCCAATAGATAGCATGAAAACGAAGTATATCTTTACCTACAAAATGAACATCAGCTGGCCAAAAATTCATATCTTTTTCATTATTACCATATCCAAGAGCTGTGATATAGTTCATAAGAGCATCCAGCCATACATACATTACATGCGAATTATCATTGAGAGAGGAGGGCATTTTTACACCCCATGTAAAAGATGTTCTAGTAACTGAAAGATCACGAAGTCCACCTTTTACAAAGTTTATAACCTCATTTGCACGAGAACGGGGCAGTATAAAATCAGGATTTTCTTCATAATGTTTTAAAAGTTTATCTTCATACTTAGATAATTTAAAAAAGTAACTTTCCTCTTTTACAACACTTGTACTTCTTCCACAATCTGGGCAAAACTCTCCATCGACAAGTTGTGTTTCAGGGAAAAAAGTCTCACAACTAACACAATAATGACCCTCATAAAAATCTTTGTAAATATCACCTTTTGAGTACATAACTTCAAAAGCTTTTTGTACACCTTTTTTATGTTCTTCATCTGTTGTTCTGATAAATTTATCATAACTTATCTCAAACTCATCCCATAAAGTTTTAAAAGTTTTACTTATCTCATCTGCAAACTCTTGAGTTGGTTTGTTGTTTTTTTGTGCTGATTCCTCTATCTTTTGACCATGTTCATCGGTTCCTGTTAGAAAAAAAGTATCATTGCCTTTTAATCTCTCATACCTAGCCATAGTATCTGCGATAAAAGTTGTGTAAGCATGCCCAATATGTGCTTCCCCGTTTACATAGTATATAGGTGTTGTTATATATTTATTCAAATCAAATCCTCTTGTTTTAAAATTCAAAACCGCCTGTCTCACCCTTGGACATGCTGTTGTAAACTGATTTTATATAATCAGCTCTTAATTGACAACTCAAAAAGTATTCACACTTACTACAGCTTTTTAAGTTTTTTTCTTTTTGACACTCTTTTAGTTTTAAAATCATCCCATCAAGATGTATCTCAAACTTATCCTTCTCTGCCATAGACATCTTTTACTCTAGCTATCTCATATTTTGAACCAAAAAAGCATTGTGCAGTTTCATGTGGATTTGAGCATGGAAGTTCCATCAGGTCTTGCTTTCCATCGGTTGCATCCCCTCCAGCCATCTTAAAGATAAAAGCAAATGGAAACACTTCAAAAAGTTTACGAAGTTTACCTTTTGGTCTATCACTTGTAGCAGGATAACTAAAAAGTCCTCCACCTTTAAGAAGAATCTGATGAAGATCAGGAACCATTCCACCAGAGTATCTAAGACGATAACCCTCTGCAAAGAAACTATCTACCATCTCTTTATGATAAGGCATCCAGTTTTGTTGAGTTCCACCAGGTGCATTTAGGTTGCCTTTTTCTTTAAGGCGTATCTCTTTTACATATTCAAACTCACCTGCTTGAAGTAAGAAAAGCTTTACTTTTTCTTGTGCAAATATCATCTCAACTCTTGGACCATATACTATATAACATGAAGCTATCATCTTGTCTGCACTAAATTCACCATCATATATACCAAGGATAGTTCCAACGCTAAGATTTACATCAACAAGAGATGAGCCATCTAGTGGGTCATAAGCTATATAATATCTTCCATTTTCATGAAGCAACTCTTCATGCTCTTTCTCTTCACTAGCGATAGTATGAACAGAATCTATCTTAGAAAATTCCTCTTCGATTATCATGTCACATTGTATATCTAGCTGAAGTTGAGTTTCACCAGAGCTATTTTCTTGTTGTGAGTACCCTATATCTTTTGTATCTATAGCCTCATTTATCCTTATAGCTATCGTTTGTATAGTATCTAACAGTAATTCTTTCATCATACTTCCTTTGCATTTTTAAATATCCACGAGATAACATCCTGTGGATCGTTTAAGTTTAAGAGATCTATATCTCTAGGTAGTTCATATTCTTTGATATCAATGGTATCATCAATTGCTAGAGCATTCATATATGGAAAATAATCTTCATCTAGCTTTTCTCTAAAAACACTGATACGGGGGAGGGGGAGATTTTTCAACCCTTCAACAAGCAAAACATCAAACTTATCAAAAAGCCTTATCATCTCGTCTATCTCTTTTTTGCGTCTCGAAAAGTAAGTAGTTCTTTGTGGAGATGTTACTATAACCTCTGCACCAGTATTACTAAACTTATAACTATCTTTGCCTTCTACATCAAATCTTGCTTTGTCGCCTGGATCATGCTTGATGATAGCAACCTTTTTGTTATGCTCATTTATCAGTTTTCTTGCAACTTTAAGTATAAGCGTAGTCTTTCCGCTGTTTGAGGGTCCTGTAAATGCAACTGCTAATCTTTTCAATCTTCATCTCTTGTCTATAAAATTTACTAGATTATACAAAAAGGTTGTTTAAATAAGATATAATTCTTTCATAATTTACAGGATTAAAAATGAAATACTCTTTAAAAATTTTAATTTTTATGTTGTTGATAGTTGGATGTGCAGATAAAAATGCTTTTAGTAAGTTTAATATGACAAAATATCAAGAATTAAGTGCTTCAAGTGTTCAAAATTCAAAATTAAAATCTAAAGAAAGTGTCAATGGTTTTTTCTCTGTTATCTATCTAAATGAAATATATCCAAAAAAATACAATGGTGATGAGTATTTTTTTATATCTCTTTATTTAAAAGACAAAAACTATGATGACTTAAATATAATATTAAATAAAAGAACACCTATAAAGATAGAACAACTTCCATTTGACAATGATTTTTCAACACTAATTAGTGGAAAAAACAGATGGAAAAAAGATTATTTTTTGGTTTTTAAAAAAGAAGATTCTAATACCCTTTCATTTACTGTCGAAAACGGTCAGTTTTCTTCGGTTGCATTAATGTATCAAAAAGGTAAACAATAGAGGTTTTATCTCCCATAATCCTTTTATACATCACATAGTTTGCCAACACTCTTTTGCCGTACTCTCTGCTTTCATCATTTGACATCATCTCCATACTTAAAAATGGCTCATACTTTTTATGGGTAAATTTATCTTGTTTTATGTATCTTCTTAAAAATCCCATACCACCATTGTAAGCGTATGCTATAAAAAGTGGATGATACAGTGATTTTTCCATCCATTTTATATGTTTAAGAGCGTATCTGATATTGTTTTTTGGTTGAAACATATCGTTATAACAAACCTTTTCATTACAGTTTTTTGCTATAGCATCAACTAAAAATGGCATTAACTGCATCAAACCAAGTGCGTATGAACGGGATATAGCTGATGGTATATAAAAACTCTCTTGACGCATGATGGCATAAACCAAAGCTTTGTTATCATCATCCAAACCCTTTAAATATTTTTCATATGGCATAATATAACCATGCATCTTAAAACTGTAAGCTTTTTGTATGATAAAAGACTGTACGGGCATCATATCTGGATGTTTGTAAGATCTAGCTAGACTAAAAAGTTTACCATCTGGTGTGCTTTTAATCTCTTTTAAGATCTCATTCCAATCAAAGGGATTTGTCAAGTCTTTTTTTGTTTTTATATCTGAACTTCTTAGATAAGTAAAATAATTTTCTACACTTTCATGTAAAATCTCATGTGCATAAAGTGTATAGATATTTATATCCATACTTAACAATAACTTTTTTAAATATTTTTTATCTTTTGTTATCTGGTATATCCAAAAATAGTTTTTGTCTATGTCTCTTTGATGTTTTGATTTTTTTATAGAGAGTTGAAAAAAGTTTATCGCTTCATCTTCACTAGAGTGTCTTAGTTGATTAAGCCCCAAAAAGAAGTTATTTTGAGCATTTAGATTTTTACCGTCCATATTTAATAAAGCGAGTTGAAGTTTATTTAGATTGTTATCTGTTACAACAACTTTTATAAACTTTGAAATTCTCCAAGAGGATGAAAGTTTATTTATAAAATCACTGTCAAAATATATATTTAGATTTTTTCTGCGATAATATGTTGGTGTAGAAAGAAAAAAGTTAAGCACCGTATCTGGAGGATATTTTGCATAAGCTTTTTGCTTAAATGGTTCATTTTGTATCTTTAGTAGTTTTTTAAACTTTTTAGAGTCTATCTTTTTAGAAAGTTCTTCTCTTTGTCTCTTTGTCAGATTGATGGTTTTGTATGGAGTTAAAGCAATGTTTAAACACTCTGTATCTCTAATG
>Ga0256827_10003000_pt1 | contig 10773 bp, 7 predicted proteins | sample CV84metaG_FD_185977 | JGI IMG/M metagenome (GOLD analysis project Ga0256827, IMG submission 185977) | Hydrothermal vent microbial communities from East Pacific Rise, Pacific Ocean - CV84 | ecosystem: Environmental > Aquatic > Marine > Hydrothermal vents | place: Pacific Ocean: East Pacific Rise...
GGGAAGTCGCTGTAAGCTAGTGCCTGTACCTACTTGTATCTGCGAATATCCAATATCTGGCAACCAAAAGACTGCCAATACTAGAATCATTAAAAATTGTAATTGTTTTTTCATAATTAATGTAATTTATGTTAAATATTTGATTTTATGTGAATGTTGTAATTATTAGAATACTAATAAGATAACTTTATGAAGAGTCTTTGTAATTAATGTCTTTGAATGAATTAATGCATACATAATATGATTTACACCTTAAGTATAGAGGTAGGAACCCCAAGCTGTTAGTTGACATAATTATGTTTATTTGGTTTGTTGTTTTATTAATTGATTTTAGTGAGTGCTAATTTATGAAATTAACCAATAAGATAATAAATATCACATAAAAATAGTTATTGTTAAAAAATAGCGTATTATTTTTCTTTTTTTAAATCCAATAGTATATTAGTGTAATATACATATAATGAGAATAATGTAGAGTAGTATTTATTTATTTGTTAGGTTTATAACATTTTTACATTACAGTATTTGCAATAGGTGTAACATGCATTAAAACAGAAATATAGAGTGTTAAATACTGTTAATTTAGTTTGAATATGGCATTGTAATACTGAAATAATTTAAATGCTTATTTATGCTTAAAAAGAGAGAAATATAACTAAACAATTGAAAAGCACTAATAAAATAACAATATATAGTTTATGCTTTTTACCTTAGTACATGACAAAAACACTAATGAATAAATAATTTGCAATTATCTAGTTTTTATGTTTGGGCTAAAGCCCGTAGAATGTTGTATTCATTAGGCAGGGCATTAATGCCCTGCCTAATTATGAATAAACAATATGGGCTTTAGCCCAAACATGTAATTTTTGTCATGTACATAGGCTTTTTACTCATAATATTACCAAAGGATAAAATAAAAAAATCATAGTTAATTATCTCAGTACATGACAAAAAAATAAATACCTAATGATGAAAAAGCCTATTAGGTTATTAGATAGCTACGCTATAATATTAGACGCTGATTTTTATGATTTTATATGATATAATTTTTCCTTTGGAAAAAAATAAAATCATAATTAATCATACCAATCTGCGTCTATTAATTTTGGAGTAAAGCAACTTTTTATTAGTGGTTTAAAATTTTTTCATGTGATAATAAGAGTTGCAATTATTTTGTTTTCATTCTTAAAAATTTAAGCCTTTTTACTTTTACCTTTTATTGTTACTTTTGCCCGCTAAATAATTAGGCAGACAATATATTCATTATGAGTAAACAATATAATACATACAAAGGCTTGAACTTATCTGAAATAGGTAAGCAAGTTAAACAGCAGTGGGATAAGGATGGAATTTTTGAGAAATCAGTAGAAAATAGAGCTGATAAATCTACATTTGTTTTTTATGAAGGGCCTCCTTCTGCTAATGGAATACCTGGTATTCATCATGTTATGGCTCGTACTATTAAAGATCTTTTCTGTCGTTTTAAAACCATGCAAGGCTATCGTGTAAATCGTAAAGCGGGTTGGGATACTCATGGTTTGCCTGTGGAAATAGGCGTTGAAAAAAGCCTTGGAATTACTAAAGAAGATATTGGTACTAAAATTACAGTTGAAGACTATAATAAGTCTTGTCGTACTGAGGTAATGAAATATAAGAACCTTTGGGATAATCTTACCCAAGAAATGGGTTATTGGGTCGATCTTGATGATCCATATATTACTTTCGATAATAAATATATTGAATCAGTTTGGTGGTTACTAAAACAATTATACAATAAGGACTTATTATATAAAGGTTATACCATTCAACCATATTCTCCTGCTGCAGGAACTGGCTTAAGTACTCATGAACTTAATCAGCCTGGTTGTTATCAAGATGTGAAAGATACTACAGCAGTAGCCCAGTTTAAACTTATTCGCAACGAAGCTTCTGAATTTGTATTTGATACTGCAGATGCAGATATTCACATGCTTGCTTGGACTACTACTCCTTGGACTTTACCATCGAATACCGCATTAGCTGTTGGTCCTAAAATTAATTATAAGAAAGTAAAAACTTTCAATCCATATACTGGTGATGCTATTACCGTAATTCTTGCTGATGATAGAGTTTCAGATTATTTCCCAGAGAAAAATGCTGAATTAAAACTTGAAGATTATAATAAAGGAGATAAGAATATTCCTTTTCAAATAGTTGGAGAATACAAAGGTAAAGACCTTGCAGGAATAAGTTTTGAGCAATTAATTCCATTTGTTAAACCAATGGGAGATGCTTTTAAAGTTATTGTAGGTGACTTTGTTACCACCGAAGATGGTACTGGTATTGTTCATATTGCTCCAACTTTTGGTGCTGATGACGATAGAGTGGCTAAAGCTGCTGGTATTGTACCTCTTGTACTTATTGATAACGAAGATGTTCGTCGTCCTATGGTCGATTTGCAGGGTCGTTTTTATAGAATTGAAGATTTATCTGAGGATTTTATTCGTGATTATGTAAATGTAGATATCTATAAAGAATATGCTGGTCGTTATGTGAAGAATGCATACAATACTGAACTTTCTGATAAAGATGCTACTCTTGATATTGACCTTTCTGTAATGCTTAAGATGGAGAATAAAGCTTTTAAAATAGAAAAGCATGTTCACAATTATCCACATTGCTGGAGAACAGATAAGCCAATTCTTTATTATCCTCTTGATTCTTGGTTTGTGAAAACTACCAAGTATAAAAAGAGAATGCTTGAGTTAAATAATACCATTAATTGGAAACCGAAATCAACAGGTGAAGGTCGTTTTGGTAATTGGCTTGAGAATCTTGTTGATTGGAACTTAAGTCGCTCACGTTTCTGGGGTATTCCTTTGCCAATATGGGTAACTGAAGATAGAAAAGAGCAAGTTTGTATTGGCTCAGCTGAGGAATTGAAATCTGCCATAGAGAAATCTGTTGCTGCAGGTTTTATGAATGAAAATCCTCTTCAAAATTTTGTTCCTGGTGATATGTCCAAAGAGAATTACGAAACTTTTGATTTTCATAAGCCTTATGCCGATAATATTTTTCTTGTATCAGAAAGCGGCCAGAAAATGTTCCGTGAGCCAGACTTAATTGATGTTTGGTTCGACTCAGGTTCTATGCCTTATGCTCAGTTCCATTATCCTTTTGAGAATAAAGAACATTTTGAAGAAAACTATCCAGCTGATTTTATTGCCGAAGGTGTTGACCAAACTCGTGGTTGGTTCTTTACTCTTCACGCTATTGCTACTATGGTTTTCGATAGTGTTGCCTATAAAAATGTTGTTTCCAATGGACTTGTACTTGATAAAAAAGGTAATAAAATGTCCAAAAGACTTGGAAATGGCGTTGATCCTTTTGAAACCATTGAGAAATTTGGCCCTGATGCCACTCGTTGGTATATGATTACAAATTCTCAACCTTGGGATAATCTTAAATTTGATACAGCAGGAATAGGAGAGGTGCAACGTAAATTCTTTGGTACTCTTTATAATACTTATTCATTCTTTGCTCTTTATGCCAATATCGATGGTTTTACTTATGCCGAAGATGATATTGCTTATGCAGAAAGACCAGAAATTGACCGTTGGATACTCTCAGAACTTAATAGCTTGATTCTTACCGTTGAAGAAGCTTATAATTCTTATGAACCAACTCGTGCAGGTCGTGCCATTCAGAACTTTGTAGATGCTCACCTTAGTAATTGGTATGTTCGTTTGTCGAGACGTAGATTCTGGAAAGGAAACTACTCTACTGATAAAATATCTGCTTATCAAACATTATATCGTTGTTTAGTGAGTATAGCTCAAATTAGTTCGCCCATTGCTCCATTCTTTATGGATAAGTTGTATCAAGATTTGAATGCAATAAGCGAAAAGAATAAAGCTAAATCAATTCACCTTACTGATTGGTTTGTTGCTAATAAAGGAGAAATAGATAAGGAACTTGAAGAGCGCATGCAAATGGCTCAGAAGTATTCTTCAATGGTGCTTGGACTTCGTAAGCAGAGTAAAAATAGAGTTCGTCAGCCATTACAGAAAATTCTTATTCCTATTGCTAATGATAGAATGAAGTCGCAGATTGATAAAATTACTGACCTAATTCTTTCTGAAGTAAATGTAAAAGAACTTGAGTATTTGACCGATGATGCAGACATTCTTGTGAAGAAAATCAAACCAAATTTCAAGACTCTAGGTCCTAAATATGGCAAAATGATGAAGCAAATTGCTGCTGCTATCAATAAATTTGGTGTTGATGAAATAAAGGAATTAGAAACTAATTCTTCTTATACATTAAATATTGATGATGCAGAATTAGTCATTGGATTGGAAGATGTAGAAATTCTAACACAAGACATTCCAGGCTGGGCTGTTAGTAGTATGGGAAATCTTACTGTCGCTCTCGATATTACTATTACCGAAGAATTGCGTAAAGAAGGCCTTGCAAGAGAGTTTATTAACAGAATTCAAAACCTTAGAAAAGATAAGCAGTATGAGGTTACCGATAAAATTGAAATAGAAGTTTTAAACAATTCAACAATTTCTGATGTAATTAATGATAATTATGATTACATTTGTTCGGAAACCCTGACAGAAAGTTTAACTTGGACTTCAACGCAGATTGATGCTATGGATGAGCTAGAGTTAGATAAAGACTTAACTGTTTTGATAACAATATGTAAAGTAGGTTAACTGCTATTGGTATTGCTTAATAAAAGTAATATAATTAGATGATTTACATTATAGAATATTAACATAGAAAATATATATATCATGGAAGATAATGAAGCAAGAGAAAGATATTCTGATGAGGAATTGGTAGAATTTCGTGAGTTAATAGAAAAGAAAGTAGAAGAAGCAAGAAATGATTTGACTCTATTAGTAGAAGCATTTACTAATGCTAATGAAAATGGCACTAATGATACTGCTCCTAGTTTTAAAGTTCTAGAAGAGGGCAATATGGTAAACTCTAAAGAAGAGAACGCTCAAATGGCTGCTCGTCAACAGAAGTTTATTCGTAATTTAGAGAATGCTCTTATTCGTATAAAGAATAAAACCTATGGTGTTTGCCGTGAAACAGGAAAACTGATTTCAAAAGAACGTCTTCGTGCTGTTCCACATGCTACTCTTAGCATAGATGCAAAGAAAGCTCGTAAAGGTAAATAGTTAATATTTCTATTTTGAAGAAATCAATTTTTCTAGTAATTCTAATTTTATTATTAGATCAAATACTTAAGATTTGGGTTAAAACCAATATGTATATTGGTGATTCAATTCCAATGTTTGGTGATTGGGCTTTCATACACTTTGTGGAAAACGAAGGAATGGCTTTCGGGTGGAAACTTTTTGGTGGAGGCAATTTTGGTAAAATATTCCTAAGTTTATTTCGTATAGGTGCTGTTATAGGTATTTTCTATTATTTACACCTTATTATTAAGCAGAAAAAACATACCTTATTAGTAATAAGTATTTCCTTAATTCTTGCTGGAGCACTTGGTAATATCATCGATAGCCTTTTTTATGGCATTATATTCGAAGCTAGCGGCCCTTTTCATGTTGCAACAATGTTTCCTACAGAGGGAGGTTATGCTCCTTTTCTTCATGGTAGAGTAGTAGATATGTTCTATTTTCCAATGATTGAAGGAAGCTACCCCAATTGGTTTCCATGGATTGGTGGTGATTATTTTATGTTTTTTCAGCCGGTTTTTAATCTTGCAGACTCTTCAATTTTTATTGGAGTTTCTATCCTTGTCCTTATGCAAAAACGATTCTTTAAGAATGAGGAAGAGTATTGATATAATTCCTTACCACCAGGTAACCCCTTAGTATATATCAAACTTAATTATTTTTGTAATATGCTTATATTAAATCCCTTAAACTATTAAATAGTGTTTCTAAGAAAATACACTTAATTTATTTGTGGTGTATAAAAAACGTCAAAATCGAGGCAGACGAAGTATTAATAATCAGGAGTTTACTAAAGTAAATGACTGATTATTAATGCGAGGACAACGATGAGGTTGTCGTTTTCTTATAGCCACTAAATATTTGGAATACAACATAGAAGGTTATTATGTATCTTTGCTCTTTCTATTAAATAATTATTTAGAAGCACTAACTCCTTAAAACACTAAATTATATGCGTTTACAACTCTTACTCCTTCTAGGATTTTTAACCATTAATAGCATTTCTTATGCTCAAAGTAATAAAGAGAAATCAGATAATTATTTTAAAACAGCAAATGTATTTTTTGATGAAAATGACTTTGTCAATGCAATAGTTTATTGTGACTCAGCAATACTTGCAAATACAGAGAATCTTGAAGCTTATGCATACCGTGGAGTATGCAAATTTAGTTTAAAGGAGTATGATAAAGCACTTGAGGATTTTGATTTAGCCCTTATATTAAATCCTGGTTATGCAGAGATGTATTACTATAGAGGAATATGTAAAATGGAACTTGGTGCGAGTAATCAGGCTTGCGAAGATTGGTATAAAGCATATAACCAAGGCTATAAAAAAGTAATGCAGGTAATAGAAAAGAACTGCATTGCAAATGATTCCATAAAATAATAATTGGAGTATTATTTTCGAATAATAATGCAACGAAAATGAAAATGCTATTGTCTAACAAATTACTGAGCAGAGAATAAATTGAAGCGTACTGACGAAGAACTCAGAAACCTTTGTATCAAAGGAGATGGTAATGCTCAAAATGAGTTATATCATCGCTTTGCACCAAAGTTGTGGGGAGTTTGTTTGAGGTATGCGAAAGATAAAATGTCTGCTGAGGATATTTTGCAAGAAGGGTTCATTAGGATATTTACTTATTTGGATCGCTTTCAAAATAAAGGTTCTTTTGAAGGTTGGATGCGTAGAACAATGGTAAATACCGCTATTAATCATTATAGAAAAAATTTGAGTAGCTCTAAAGAAGCTGAATTTCAAGATTATCTTATTGAAAAAAGTGGAGAAGCTGATGCATTATCGCAAATGTCGCATGAAGAATTAATTGCTATGATTCAGAAAATGCCGACTGGCTATAGAACAGTCTTTAATATGTATATTATTGAAGGTTATAGCCACAGAGATATTGCCGAAAGTTTGAATATATCTGAGAATACCTCTAAATCTCAACTATCGAGAGCAAGAGCGCATCTTAAAACTAAAATTAGAGAAATATACGGTGACGAAAGATAATAATGAATAGAGAATTTGATAAAATATTAAAAGATAAATTAGGGAGTTTTGAAGAAGCCCCTCCTCCACATATTTGGGAAAATATTGCGGCTGCTAAACCTATGCTTAGCCCTAAAATTCCATTTTATAAAAGTATTAGTTTTAAAGTAGCTGCTGTGGCTGCTTCCATTCTTTTGGTTGTTGGTCTTTCTTTACTGAATCGCAATTCTGATAAGATACCTCAAGAGAATATTATTAAAGAGAAAAATACGATTACTTACAATCAAAATACTAATAGTCCCAATATTGTAGAGGCTAAATCTAATTCTACAATAGAAACTAATAATACTATTAATACTACAAATAAAGCTGAAAACAGCATTAATGAAATAGATAAATTAGAGAATACTAGTCTTCCTAAAAAAGTTGTTGCAACAAATAATAATAGCACAAGCAAAACTAAAATAGCTGAAAAGCCTGAAAAACATAATATACAATCTAAGACTTCTGCTACAAATTATACTACAATAGAAAAAACTACTACTAATAATAAGATTAATTCTAAAGCTAGTATTACTAAAACTGCTTTAGTTATTGAAGATGCAAGAAATGAATCTCATGAACCTATCGAAACGACTTCTGAACTTATTGCAGTTGCAGAATTACCAACGCAACAGAAATCAGAGAATAGTACAAATACGGAAACTGAATCAGTTACAAACAATACTGAGAAACAAAATATAGTAGAAGAGAATAATCAAGAAGCTTTGCAAGAGAAAAGTGCTGAAGTTGTAGAAATAGCTAATAATGAAGAAGTAGTAGTTCCTACTGAGATTAATGCTGATGCAAGAATTGGAAAAGATTTTAATCCCAAAACAAGAGAGTTTAATAAGTATGGTTTTGGTGTTCATTATGGTTATGAAAAACTATGGATAAATAAAGCATCCATCGATAATCATAATATTGATTTAAGCTTTAATTATAGGAATTTGAGTTTTATTCTTCAAACGGGAATTGGTGCTCAGTTTTCAAATGATAATATTACCTATAATGTTGAATATAAAAGAAATGATTATTTAACAACTGAAATGAGATTTGATTCTGCACAGTTTATTCTTGATTCCAGTGGAGTAGCTCATATTGTTCCTGTAAATCCATACTATGAAGATATTTACGACTCAGTAAACCATACTTATAGCAATAATTTTACAGAGACATATTATAGTCTTCGTTTGCCTTTGCTAGTAGGTTATCAAAAAGATTTTGGTAAATTTGGTTTAACAGCAAAAGGAGGTTTTATTTACAGTATTCTTATCTCAAAACAAAGAACAGAGGTGTATGCTCCTGATGAGGCTTCAAGAGTGGTAATGTTGCAATATAACGGAAGTGAAAGAGTGAGTGCTCAAATTCAATATGTATTATCTGCGGGTATTGTATATAGATTGAATAAAACACTTCATTTGCAATTTGATTTTATGGGTAAATACTATCAAAATTCAATTTATGAAGCTAGTGTTTATTCTAAAATGAATCCTTGGTCAGCAGAAGCTAGACTGGGATTAGTATATTTTTTAAATTAGAAAAATAAATGAAAATAAGGTTTACAATTATATTATTAATACTAGGCTTTGCGTCTAAATTTGCGTTCTCGCAAGGAAGTGAGAATTGTATTGCCGATTTTAATTATAGTGTTAATTACGAAATTTCCCCCTTTACATATAATTTTGTTGATAGTAGTTTTTCTCCTAATACTATTGTAGAGTGGGATTGGGATTTCGGAAGTTCTAATCATTCTGAATTACAAAACCCCAATCATCAATTCTTAAGTCAAGGAGAATATGCTGTCACTTTAGCCATTAAAGATAATACTGGCTGCAGAGACACTATAACTAAGATGATAGTGGTGGAAAATAGTATGCCGCCAAGTTGTAGTGCTTATTTTACTTTTTTGAGAGATACTTCCAGTGCTAATTACACTTATAAATTTACCGATCATAGTATTCATACCAACGATAGTATTATAAATTGGGAATGGAATTTTGGAGATTCATCTCCACTGTCGAGCATTCAGCATCCAACACATCAATACTCAAGTACAGGTACTTATGATGTACAATTAAATATACAAACAATAAATGGCTGTAGTTCATTATATATTGCAACTATTATAATTAATAGTGGAGGCTTAGATTGCAGTGCAAGTTTTACCTATTCTAATGATACTGCTTCTTCACAAGCAAATACAATATTATTTCACGATAATAGTATTTTTACTTCACCTATTATTTCTTGGAAATGGTATTTCGATGATGGAGACAGTTCTTCTTATCAAGATCCTAGTCATCATTTTCCTTTTGCAGGTATTTATAATGTGAAACTTAAAATTGTTACTGCTGATTGTGAATCTGAAGTTGAAATTCCTGTACAAGTTGGAAATCCACAAAAATATAATCTTTGGGGTAGAATATATGTGGGTAATCAAACAATAGATAAATGTGTTGCATATATTTTTAGAGAATATAGCGAAGATTATGTTGTTGCTGTTGATACTGTTAGTCTTACGTCTTTGAACGATAGTTTAGGAGTATATTATTTTTATCAGATGGTAGAAGGAAATTATAAAGTTCAAATTTCATTACCTTCTTCAAGTATTTTCTATGATGACTATGCTCCAACCTATTTCGACAATTCAGTTCTTTGGAATAATTCACAGTCTATTAGCTTATTTAGTGATAAGAGTTTGCAGAATATTCATATGAGATCTATTTTGATGCAAATAGGTACAAACTATATTAGCGGAAGTGTCTTAAACCAAGCAAACGGTCAGTTAAGCAATATTGTTGTTTTCCTAATGAATGCTATTGGTGACATTATAGATTATACCTATACAGACGATAATGGTGATTATAATTTTAATGAGGTTCCCCAAGGCAATTATTATGTTTATGGCGATTTAGCAGGCTTTGCTTCATATCCTGCAAATCTTAATTTCAATACAAATAATGATACATTGTCTAATGTCAATTTCTTGATTAAAGGACGTACTTCCATTGGTATTATTGAAAAAGAAACAGAGAAAGTAAATTATGATTATGTTTTATTTCCTAATCCTGTTAATGGAAATAATTTGAATATTCTTCTTCAAGAAATTCCAAATGAAGAACTCTCGTATAGGATATATAACTCATTGGGAATAGAAGTGCAAAATGGGAATTTTAGCGGTTATTCTAAAAGACTTAGTATTATTCTAAGTAATGAAATATCAAAAGGAATCTACTTTATTTCAATATATGGAGCTAAGGGTTTAATGTTTAACTCTAAACAATTTGCTACATACTAGTTGTTTATTTAACATCTAGTGCAACCTTTTTTAAATATAGGATGTCAATGAGTTATAAGTTTTAGTTAGTAGTAAAGATCTTCTAAGAAGATGGAAATTTTTTTGTTTACACACAAAAACAAAGGGTGATATTATTAAGTTAGTGTCGCTCTTTTTTCTTTTTATGCTATTTTGGAAATGTCAGCTTCAGTGTTTTGCAAACATACACACGAATATTTTTATAAAAAGGTATTGAAGACATT
>Ga0256827_10003001_pt1 | contig 10765 bp, 8 predicted proteins | sample CV84metaG_FD_185977 | JGI IMG/M metagenome (GOLD analysis project Ga0256827, IMG submission 185977) | Hydrothermal vent microbial communities from East Pacific Rise, Pacific Ocean - CV84 | ecosystem: Environmental > Aquatic > Marine > Hydrothermal vents | place: Pacific Ocean: East Pacific Rise...
GGCTTTAGAGTTAGTAATAGCTGCTAGAATTGAAGCAGCTATTAAAAAAGTTTTAGATGTTGACAATGAGTTTCTTTTTCCAATTATTGAGGAGAGTAAAGATAGGACAAAGAGAGACAAGATGAGATTCTCTCGTTTGTATTTGCCTGGTAATTCTCCAAGTATGATGCTTAATGCGGGTATTCATAAACCTAATGGAATAATCTTGGATTTAGAAGATGCGGTATCGCATGATAAAAAGTATGAGGCTAGATTTATTGTCCGAAACTCTCTTAGAGGAATTAACTTCTATGGAGCAGAAAGGATGGTTAGAATAAATCAGATGCCATTGGGTTTAGAAGATTTGGACTATGTTGTTCCTCATAACGTAAATCTTATTCTTTTACCGAAGTGTGAATCTGCAGATCAAATACATAAATTAAATGATAGAATTGAAGAAATTAAGGAAGCTAAAAATATTGATTATAATATTTGGATTATGCCAATAATTGAGTCAGCACTTGGAGTAGTGAAGGCATTTGAGATAGCCTCTGCTGCTGATAATGTTGTTTCTCTTGCAATAGGCTTAGAAGATTATACTGCTGACATAGGAACTTTGAGAACAGATGAGGGTGTAGAATCATTTTATGCACGTTCAACTATAGTTAATGCATGTCGAGCAGCTGGAATTCAACCCATTGATTCTGTTTTCTCTGATGTGTCAGATATGGAAGCTTTAGCAAGAAATGTTCAAAGGTCAAAAGCATTGGGTTTTGATGGAATGGGTTGTATTCATCCTCGACAGATTGATGTTATTCATAAGAATTATGCTCCTTCTGCCAAAGAAATAACTAAAGCACAAAAAATATATCTTGCTTTTGTTGAAGCAGAGAAGAATGGTTTAGGCGTTGTTTCTTTGGGAACAAAGATGATAGATGCACCTGTTGTAAAAAGAGCGGAAAACACATTAAATGTTGCATTAAATCTTGGGTTAATAAATAGAAATTGGCAAGACGAATTATAAGAATATTTAGTGAATTTGAAATTGTAATACCTGTATTATGTCACAAAAGAATATAGACTTAGTAAAAAATGCTGCTGGTCGTTTAGTACCAACTAAAATTAATGGCGAAACTCAGATTCCTTATAAAGGAGTTGGAAAATATATTCCTGATGCAAGAAAATATGCACCTCCAATTTCTTCTTGTGCTAATTATCCGATGGATGGTAATAAGCAAGTTAAGGATCTTAAGGATGCTCTTATTAAGAGTGGACTAAAAGATGGAATGACAATATCAACACACCATCATTTTAGAAATGGGGATTTAATATCAAATCAAATATTTGATATTGCCCATGAGTTAGGAGTAAAAGACTTACGTTGGTTTCCTTCAGCTTCTTTTCCTTGTCATGAACCATTGATTAAATATTTAGAAGATGGTACAATAAATAGGGTAGAAGGTAGTATGAATGGAGCATTGGGTAAATTTGCTAGCGAAGGAGGAATGAAGGGTATAGGAGTATTACGTTCTCATGGTGGAAGATATCAAGCTGTGCAAGATGGAGAAGTTCATATTGATATTGCTGTTATTGCTGCGCCTACTGCTGATGCCTTTGGTAATGCTAATGGTGTAAATGGCTCAGCTGCTTCCGGCTTATTAGGTTTTGCATTAGCAGATTCACAATTTGCTGATAGAGTAATTGTTGTGACAGATAATTTAGTTCCATTTCCTTGTATTCCTTGGCAAATTCATGGAAACCTAGTAGATTATACAGTTGTTGTAGATAAAGTTGGCGATCCTGATAAAATTATTTCTGGTACTACTAATATTACTAAAAGTCCTGATAGGTTATTAATAGCTGAAATGACAGCACAATTCTGTGAAGCGACTGAGATAATTCATGATGGGTTTAGTTATCAAGCTGGTGCTGGTGGAACTTCATTGTCTATTGGTATTTACTTTGAAGAAATTTTAAGAAGAAAAAATTGGAAAGCTAGGTTTATTAGAGCAGGAAGTAATAAATATCCTGTAAAAATGCTTGAAGATGGAATAGTAGATTATATCCTTGATGGGCAGACCTTTGATTTAGAGGGAATTCGTTCAATGCGTGAAAATTCTAATCATGTTGATACAAGTCCATTTACTAGCTATAACTATCATGGAAAGGGAAATTTTGCATCAATGATTGATGTTGTTGTTCTTGGAGCTACAGAAGTAGATGTTAATTTTAATGCAAATGTAGTAACACATTCTGATGGGTATTTGCTTCATGGAATAGGTGGTTGGCAAAATTGTTTATTTGGTAAGACAGTAATTCTTCCAATACCTTTATTTAGGAATAGAATGCCGATTATTGTTGATGAAGTAACAACCCTTTGTGGACCTGGTGAATTAATAGATGTTATTGTAACTGAAAGAGGTGTAGCTGTTAATCCATTGAGAAAGGACTTAATAGAAAAAGCAAAAGCTGCTAACTTTACATTGAAAACTATTGAAGAACTTAAAGCTGAAGCTGAAAAAATATGTGGTGTACCCGAGAAACCAGAACTTGATGATGAAATAATTGCTGTAATTAAGTGGGTTGATGGTACTGTGATAGATTCTGTAAGAAAGGTGAAAGTTTAGTTTTGAGTCTGAGGTTAAGACTAAGTATTGAGGTAAAGATTTAGGTTTTAGTAGAACCAGAATCGATAACCAATTGTAAGTTTTACATCACCTAAACTGTGATTGGATATACTTTTGCCTATTTCTGTATTAAATACTGAATAGGAATAATCTAAGCCTACAAATATTGCTGAAGTAGAGTTAATTATATAATTATAATAGAGTCCAATCTTTCCGTAGCCACCCATTGATGGGTAATCACCTGCAACTTTATTAGGGAACAATAAACCTCCTTCTAGAGCAAATCCAAAGTCGTTGAATGAATCGGAATATAAGTCGTGCTCGTATCTACCGTAGAATTTAAATAAATATGCAGACTGTTTAGTTTCAAATAATTCATTTTGTGTAGTGCCATTAATCCCTTGAATTTCTGCACCACCACCTAAATTTGACTTGCCTATTTTATATAAAAAGTTGATTCCAAAAGCAGGAGTAAAAACATTTCCCTTCTCTAAGTCATAATAGTTGCTGTCAGTATCCATTACTGTTTTATTAAGGTCATAAGAATATGATCCGCCACCAATACCAATATATGGTGTTATATATAATCTACTATATGAGTTACTACCACAACTTCCTTGTCTATAACTTTGAGAATAAATACTATTGGTAAAAAAGAAAGTGATTACGATTATAAAAAGGATTGGTTTTAACATATTATTGGTTTAATAGTTCAACTAGAGTGGCATGAATATCATCAATATTTTTAGGTTTAGTCATAATAATATTATCTTTATTAAGTATTATTATACTTGGTGTATTTGTAATGTTATAAGTATCAATAATTGGACTGTTCAATCCTTTTAAATCAGATAAACTTATCCAATTTAATTTTAGAGTTTTAATTTCTTTTATCCATAAATCTCTATCATCATCAATTGAAATTCCAAATGCTTCAAGCCCTTGTGTTTTATACATATTATATATTTCAACCAATTTGGGTAGATTCTCAATACAATGTGGGCAATCACTACTGTAGAATACAAGCATCTTAGCTTTTGCTTTTATTTTATGCATATTCTGAAACATATTGGAAGTATCCTTCATAATAATATTTGGAGATTCTACACCCGGTTTCAATGATTTTATCCTATTAGAAAGCTTTGTGTAATAGTTTTTCTTTTTAGCATTCTTCATATTTGTAGATAGATAGTAATTGTCAATAATATGTACCATTACATCTTCCCAAATACTATTTTCAAATGTTCTAATAAATAAATTTACACAGTATTCGTATATAGCTGTATTCTCTTTTGCATGATCCATAACTTTATCAATAACACGATTATATTTTACCGTAGAAGCAGGTTTTGAGAAAGTTTCTATATAGTCACTTATAGTAATAAATAGAACCTTTGTATTAACAAATCTTGGGTCAGAAAAATCAATATTATCAAAGAAATGATTAGAATAAAATTCTTCTTCACTAGTATATTTGTTCTCAGGGTGCTTAGAGTTATATCGCTCCAATGTTGGAATAATATAAGATTTTATTAGTTTTGGAGCAAAGTTATTAGGGTAGTTTTTAGATTGTCTTTCAATATAATAGAATACCTCATTATTAAAAAACTTGATTCTTTTATTAATTTTTATTATTTCAGGATGATTCGAATTATAAGTGCGTTTTTCAATCTTATCTCTTTTAATAGAAAGGCGAGTAACAGAATCTCTTATTTGAAGTGCGTATTTCCAATAATTGAATAAAATAGTATTTTCTAATGATTTTTTAACCACCATATTCTGAATAATGTTACGTGCATCTGATTCAATTACAATGTCTTCATTGTTAATAATAACTTCAGTATAAATAGTGTCATTAAATACAAGTTTATACATGCCAGGGAGGTGTTTTTCAGTATTGTTGAATACAAAAGCACCAGTGGATTGTCGATATGTAGTATCTACAGGAATAGTATTTCCTCCAATGATACTATATAGAATTACCTTTTCTCCATGGAAATTAGAAAGTGAATAATATAAATAATGTTGATTTGATTGTGCGTATATATTAGCGGTAAAAGTTATTAGTAGTAAAGTTAAAAGATGTTTCATTGATAGTATTGTTATTAAAAATTTATAACGTATTAAATAAAACTTTATTTTTTAATTATTAAAAAAACAGTCCTTCTATTCATTGCACGACCTATTTCTGTTTTGTTTTCTGAAATAGGTTTAGTTTCACCATAACCTTTATATCTTAGTTGCTTAGCAGAAATCCCCATGCTTATTATAAGATCGTATACTGTTTTGGCTCGAGCATTTGATAAACGCATATTATAGTCATCAGCACCAACATTATCAGTATGTCCTTGAATTTCAATTATCATGTCCTTATTGTCACTCATAAACTCATATAGTACTTCAACTACTTTCTTTGAACTCTCGGTAAGTTTGTCTGAATTAGTAGCAAAATAAATATCATCAAGGTTATAAGTTTTGCCAACTTCTATTTTCTTAAGAACCATGTCAATGCTTGAAGGTGTATCAAATTGTGTGTTTTCTTTAGAAATATATTTACTTACATAAGCATAATCTCTTTTTTTAACAGTCATTACATAGTCTGATTTCATCACCATTGTAAATACATAATCTCCACTTGTTGAATTTACAGGAACTTCTACTACTTCTTTTGTGTCAACGTTTTTGATAAATATTTTAGCATCTCTTATTGGCTCATCACTATCTTCCTCCTTTAGATTTCCTTTTACAAAAAGAACTTTCTGAGGTCTTGCTTTTTTATAAAGTTTAAAAGAATAAATATTCCAATCTTCAACTTTCTCACCGTTTTCATTATTGAGTTTTAGTTTATTTGATGCAAAGAATCCATATTCTCCGTCGGTACTAACAAAAAAACCAAGGTCATTATCTTTAGAATTTATAGGATAACCAATGTTTTTGGGTTCTATCCATCCATTGCTATCTAGTCGAGTATAATAAATGTCGTATCCACCTAAACCAATATGGCCTGCAAACCATTCTCCAGTTTTTCTATCTTGTCTATCCGAAGAGGAGAAGTATAGAGTTTGGGAATCGGTATGAATAAATGGTGATTTTTCATTACCAGCAGTATTAATACTTGGACCCATATTAATTGCTTCTCCCCATTTACCATCTTTGTCCCTAGTGCTTTTGTATATATCATAACCTCCAAAGCCACCACTTCTATTACTTACAAAATATATAGTCTTACCATCGGAAGAAATACTTGGCATCGACTCCCAATAATCCGTAGTATTAATATTGTTTAATACTTCTATTTCAGACCAATAACCATCTTCATATTTTGAATAACAAATGTCACAATTGAGTGTTTTATCCCTTTTTAGTTTACAGCGAGTGTAAAAAAGCTCTTTATTATCAATAGTTAATGATGCACCACCTTCATTCGATTGCTCATTAAAAGGTGCCTCCATTAAATCTCCCAATGTATATTTATTAAGACCTGTTTTAGTAGATTTGCAAAATTTCTCTTCCTTCTGATTTCCGTAAGTACGAACTCTCTTATTTTTTTCAATGCTATACCTTCTAGTGAAATAGAAAGTCTCATTATCAGGACTTAAAGAAGGTAAGTACTCATCATCTTTTGAAGAAATATCTTTCACAATAAAAGGGTCAAATGGAACAGGGTTATTATACATTTCATCATAGAACTTAGCGTATTTAGATAGGTCTAATGCATCATCAAAGTGTTTTTCGTGTATCTTATTATTATCAGCATTTAGAAACTTTTCTAGGTTTTTATATGCGTTTGCCCAATCTTCATTGTCGTAATATAACTGTCCTAAATAGTAATAAGAGTAATAATCCTCATAAGTAGGGCAGAGGGAAATTATTTGTTCATAAGCATTAATAGCAATATCAACCTTTTTGTATCTATTAGATTTCCTTCTATTTACGCTAGCAAGTACCCAATAAGCCTTTAAAAATTCTGGTGATTCATCAATTGCCTCTTGTAGTTTTGCGCTTCCTACAGTATAATGACCTAAACTAAGCTCATTCATAGCTTTTTTATATATCTTCTGTGATTTCTTACTTACCTCAAATATACATTCGTCTTCATCTTGAGCAGAGATAGTTATATTAAAAATAAATAGTGAAATAAGTATTATTGCAATTCTCATATTATACGATTTGTAATCAGAACTATTTAACGTATTAACCAATAAGTATTATTTACTATAGAATTTAAGCATATCGATAAATGCTTTACTACATACAGGACAAAAATAGTCATCTTTAATTGACTTCATAGAACAATCGTGCCTTGGTCTGTAAACATTTTTTTCCACATAACCAGCTCCTTCAAAAACGCCAAGTATCTCATTATTCTCTTTTATGTCTAATGTTGGGATAGGGGTGTTCTCATCAAGCATTGATTTCCACTTTTTGTCAAAATTAACTAAAGTTGTGATATTAGGTTCCCAAGGTTCTGCTTTAAGATCATAAAAATCTTCTACGCCAACATCGGAGGTGTAATATTCATCAGCAAGACCTGCAAAGGCATGTCCAAACTCATGATTAAATACAAATTCAGAGTTCTTATTGTCTGCAGTACATATTGAGTAGAAATTATAGATTCCTGCTCCACCATATTTATCGGTATTTACTAATATGTATATCTGATCATAGGGAGCATTTGCTGCTGCGTCTCTTATAGTAGTGTTATTTACGGTATTAATGTATCGTTCAGTTCCAAATGTATAAAAGTGGCTATCGAATAAAGTATTTTTATAAATCTCTTTGCCAGGGATATCTGTGCCTGATTCTTCAGAAACGGTAGGTACTGCCCATACATTTATTTTATCAGTATATTTATTAAGGGGAGACCAACTTAAAAGTGATTTTGCAAACCTATTTGCATCTTTCATGAATTTTTGAAGTTCACTGTTAGTGTATCCTTCAGCCAATAGCACAATATCTAGTTTTTCTGATGGTTTGCCACTATCATGTATTTTAAAAGACTTAACAATATGCTTTTGTTGAGGTATTATATTATAGTCAATTGGGTTTACTGTTAACTCTGACCATTTAGACCATGTTTGGTCTTTTTCTCTTTTATATACTTTAATGTTAATTGTGGATTTAGGAAATGGCATAATTAGGCTTTCAGAAAAACTTCTCCAATAAGTTTTAGCTTCATCAGTAAACCTCCACTCTCCACATAGTGTTGAGAAGCCACGAGAATAGATTAAAGTAGAAGAAGTGCTATCGTATACTTCAAATTTATAATGGCCATAATCAAAAGTGTCAATAAGATTAATTCTGGAACCACCCCAAAAAGGCTCATGATAATAAGAATCCAGAGAGAATATTTCTGTTTTATTATTGGCAGTATGAATATAATCAATGCGAAGACTTCCTTCTGAAAAGAATTTGACAAAAGATTGAGATTTAATGGGTGATTGTAATACGGTTAATATCAGTAAAGTAAAGATTGTTCTTATCATAAATATAGTAGTTATTAATTGAGGTAAAAATAATAAATAATTCTTTGGAACGATATGAATTTAAATAAATAAAAATAAATCAAAAAAAACTATTGTTAAAAGAAAAAATATAATTACTTTTGCAGTCCTAAATTTTTGAAATTAAGAACACTGTATTTAACAGTAACAAAATAGTATAAGTTATGAAAAGGACATTTCAACCATCAAACAGAAAGAGAAAGAATAAACATGGTTTTCGCTCAAGAATGGAGTCAGTTAGTGGACGTAAGGTATTAGCACGTCGTCGTGCAAAGGGTAGAAAAAAATTAACTGTTTCTGACGAACGTCATAGCAAATAGTAGATTTCTATTATTAAAGGTTTAAAAGAGAGGATATATTTATATTCTCTCTTTTTTTGTTTAATTCTTTAACATTACTTAACTATTTTGTCAAAATGAGAATTAATGTATTTTGTAAAGAAAATTATATATATATTTGTAACTTAATTCGCAGCGAGTACGTATCAGCTCAGATAATATGTTTCGCTTAATTTTTTACGAATTAAATAAACATTGGTTAAGCCTTTTGGCTATTCTAAGTTCTTTAAAATTTGCTTATTATATTGAAAATACATGATAAGAACACTTTTTATTAATTAATTATTAACTTAAATCATTTAAAAATGAAAAAAGCTTTATTCATTTTCGCAGCAATCCTTATGATGGGAATCTCTGCACAGAAAAGTTACGCTCAGGCTTCCTTGTCAGACGAAGAGTATAACTATGTAACTATGGACTTAAGAGGAATCTTAAATCTTACTATGACTACAAATCCTCAGGTAGATTTTGTATTCAAAACTATTCAAGAGTATAACTTAGGTATTACTCGTTTTAATGCTACTCAATTAGAAGTTGATGCAACATTAGCTTGGGATTTATTTGTATATCCTACTTCTGATTTTTGGACTCAAGTAGAAGCTTATTCTCATAATGGTAACGCAACGCTTCCTGCTGAGATTTTAGAATTAGAATCAAATGTAGCTTGTGCCGCTCCTCAGAACCTAACAGCAATGGATGAATTGTATGGATTAACAAAAAGTACTGTTGCTAACGGTGTACCAACTGTTGCTACTCAGTATTTAGCTGGTGAATTTGGATCAGCAGCTGGTCAGTCTAATGCTCCAGGTACTGCTGCAAAGAATCCTGATACTCATAAATTTCGTATCGATATGAGATTAAAGCCAGGTATTCCTGCTATTTTCCCTAATTCTAGTGTTTTGATTTCAGCTGGTGGTACAGGTGAAGATTTTGCGCAAGCAGGATACTATTATTTAGAGGTAGTTTATGCTTTAATTGAAGATTTATAGTATTACCTTTTTTGTAATAAATGGAGGAGTTGCTTTGTGACTTCTCCATTTGTTTATACTCTTTTTTATGAAGTATATTATTGTTTTTATTTTGTTGACATTGATGCTTTTAAGTGTTAAATCTAAGTCCCAGGTTACTTTAGAGGTGCTTCAAGATAATAATGTTATTTTTGATTTTGATAAAATACAGGAGTATATTAATGGAATTACCTATATGAATGCAGCAACATTGAAGATTACTGCAACGGATGGGTTTGATTTATATGTAGGTGCAACTACAACAAATATTGGTTTTTGGGATGTTATTCAAACTTATTCTAATATTGGTAATCCTCCTACAATTGATATGGTCAAATTGCAGTTTAGAAACACTAATTCTACTTCTCAAGTAGCAGGTTTCTTTGATTTGCAGGATGAATCAAACCCTACTTACATAATAGGTACTGCCGTGAACCCTGATCCTGTAATAAATTGTCCTTTAAATGGTACAAATGCTCCTGGTGATTATCTTGCAGATCCAGGTTGTTATAAGTTTAAAGTTGATTTACGAATAGTACCAGGTTTTACTTATCAAAGTGGTTTGTATTATCTAGAAATTAATTATTCAGCAGTTCCCGATTTATAATTAAATACAATGATAAAAAAAGTACTAGTTTTTATTATTTGGTTTTTAAGCGTTTTGCCATCTGTTTATGGGCAAGAGGCTTCATCTACCAAAAATATTAGTGCTTATGGCGTTCAATTAGGTTTTTCTAAAGATAGAACTAAAATTAAAGCCACTGAGATGGCAACAAATGTATTATTTGTTACAAATAATACTGATAAAATAATGGAGATGGAAATCCAAATTAGTTCACCAGCAGGATGGAGACTATATGGAAAAGATATTAGAGCAATAAAAATGAATCCTAGGGATACTATGTACTTCCCGATTAGAATAAAACCTGCCTTCGATATTGTTGGAAATACGAGCTATTTGGTAAATGTTTTTATATCTAATGATAATTATACTATAGCAAATGCTATGTGGTATATCGAGGTTGAGAAAGTTTCATCTTGGCAAGCATATACCTTAGAGAAAAAGAAATATTTTACTAATATGATTGATTCTACTAGCTTTTACGTTAATATTAGTAATGAAGGTAATTCTGATGAATCTTTAAGAATTGATATTCAAGCAGAAAAAGGTATTGAAATAATTGATAATAAAGGAAATAAAAAGAATAAAGAATCTAAATCAATATTTTTAAAAGGAGGACAAGATACTTCAATAATTTATTTTATTAAACTTTCTAAAGTATTAGATATACCTGAAAAAAATGGTAAAC
>Ga0256827_10003002_pt1 | contig 10765 bp, 11 predicted proteins | sample CV84metaG_FD_185977 | JGI IMG/M metagenome (GOLD analysis project Ga0256827, IMG submission 185977) | Hydrothermal vent microbial communities from East Pacific Rise, Pacific Ocean - CV84 | ecosystem: Environmental > Aquatic > Marine > Hydrothermal vents | place: Pacific Ocean: East Pacific Rise...
AAGATCATGTCGATCGCTTATCTTTTAGCATTGAAATATAGGATCGAGAATGTAGATATAAGAGAAGAACTGGTCAAAACAGAGCTTGACTACTGGAGACTATGGCATATTCAGAGTGATATAGAAGAGAAATGTAAACTTTCTTATACTTTCGATCATATATTGGAAGAGACTTTAGTACAAACTGATAATGAGCGAAAAAAACTAAAAAAATTACGTAGGGTTGAGGGGAGTATCCATGTGGATGGTGCTTCGGAGTCATCAGCAAAAATGGATAAGTATGATGCTGTATTGCGGAAGATTATTTTGCTTGATACTCCAAAGTATACAGTCTTGCCTAAAAATCCTGATATGCCTGATTATGATCTGACAACTTTAAGAGCGTATCCAAAAAAGAGTATTCCAAAAAATATATTTGATCAGATAGAAAAAATGAAGATCACAGAGTTGCAAAAAGATCTTTTGAGACGAGAAGCGTATGTAAAAGAGGAGATGATACGTCATTACGACACACCTGAAAAACGCAAAGTAATGAAACAGGAGATGTTTTACCTTGAAGCATGCCAAAGAGAGTTACATCTCTATGCAAACGATGAGTTTTACCATAATTTTAAACGAAAATTGGCAAGAAGAAGTATAATGACACAATATTATGGATTAAAAAAAGAGTTTCTTCCCAAAGAGATAGAAGCATATTGTGAACACAATATTAGCAGGATGAAACTGGGTACTTTTATTCCCAAAACGGATAAGAAGAAAAAGCCTAAAAAGAAAAAATTAAATATAAAGCTTGAAAATCTTACAACTTTTCTGAAAAAATATGACAATGACAGTAAAAAGAAGAAATTTGCTAAAGAATATTTAACTCTTATGAAGCAGGAATTGTACAAAAACTCAACACCCACACCTAGTTTAGAGTCTTTGAAGTTATTGAGATTGAAAGATTGTCTGATCCACGGAAAAGATAAAGAAGATTTTTCTCTGATAATGGCACGGGTAAAAGATTTTCGTGTAGAAGGACTTAAAGAACGATTTTATAGCAATATATTTAATTCCCAACGCTGGTGGTATATGACTATAAAAATGAAAATGGATGCAGAAGGGAACAGCCCTGAAATGAAGCACTTTTTTGATTGTAACCAGACACTTTTGACTTCCGGTAGAATGCCAGTAAAAATAAAAATGAAGAAAAATAAAACAAGATCACGTTTTTCTGAAAAACAGAGGAGAGATGCATATTGGTTAAATAATGAAATACTCAAACATTATGCGGTGACATTTGAAAATAAACCAACACCTCAACTAGATAACAAAAAAGCCATTGATGCAGGATTGATATCTAAAAAAAATATAGATAAGAATGGAAAGATAAAAATATCTTTAGGAGATAAATTTGTGATTGGAGGAATGCCGAAGGGAGGTATTCGTTTAACATATTATGCTGTGCCAAAGGGAAAATCATGTACTGATTTTATTCAATCCCATTCACTCAATAATACGATACATTTTAATGGGAAAACCTATGATGGTCTTGATTATATAATGCTCAATGACCATAAGATCAAACTAGATCATTATGTTTATAAACATGTGGAGAGGCTGTGCAAGGAAGAAAACAATAATACGATCAGTTTTGTCAAGGAAACGACTGTCCAAGAACATAAATATAAAGGTGTAAAACTGGGATCGTCCTATGACAATGTTACTTTAGTAAAAAGTATGGACTACCGTGGTTCAGATATTGAAATAAGTCCAGATAAAAAACTCTTTGCTATTAGTGGTGAAGCAAAGTTATTTGATACGAAAACACTGTCACTGATAATGGATCTGGATAGTGGAGGGGGAAGCGATATTCGCCTTTCCTTTTCATCTGACAGCCATTGGTTGGCTGTAGGAAATTATCATAATTTTGTTTCTCTATGGAATATGCAAAAATTTTCAAAGTATCATAAAATAAAGACAGAACGTAATGGTGGGAACTCTTCTTTTATTTTTCTATCAGATAATCGCACTGTTGCAGCACAATTGGGTACAACGGTATATATGATAGACATTAATACCCAAAAAACACTTTCCATACTTAAACCTAAATGGAAAGAACGTTCTAAACGATATCCTACGGGTATACTCTCTATGGCATACTCAAAAGATAAAAATGAACTTTATTTAGGGGGTGGTGCTGGTAAGATAGAGATATGGGATATTGCTGATAGGGATAAAGCAAAATATCTTGGTTTCATGGAAGATAGAAGTACAAGAAGAGTCTCTGTATTACAAATGGATACAAAAGACAATAATATTCTTATTTCCGGAGATAATAAAGGTATCAAGTTCTGGAATCTCAAAAAGAAACAGGCAGTACGCAAACTTAAGCCTGATGCTCATGCTGAATTTAAAAATATAGTGATCAGTGACGATCATCGTTATTTGATTGCAAGTGGTGGAAATGCATATATTTGGGATCTGTCAAATGGTGAGCAGATAGATATTTTGAGTGGAGGCGGTACAGATCAAGCTGAAGATATAATATTTTTACCTCAGTCTCATCAGTTCATCACTATAGGTGGAGGTAGTGTAGGTATGCCCCATATGCATCTTTGGAAGATAAAGTTATTAGACTAATGGAAATCAAGATAACAATATCTCATTGGATGGAAGGTATAGTTTATAAAATAGGCTAGAGTGGTTTAACGATAAATATCTGTACCCATGACGATGCTTCCATGTACACCGGTTTCAGTGTCTGCAATGATCTCTGTACCGGCGATGCCATCATTGCTAACGCCAGCTATACCGACACCACCACCAATGTTAGAGGCACAGGCAGTTAAAAATAATATGATAAAAAGAGATAACCCAAGTATTTTCATATTAATTCTTTTCCCTTGGCAAGTCTGCTTTATTTCTGTATTTGACATGCTTGTGTGCCTTGTCTATTTTAAAGAGGAAATTTCCCCATTCCATTGTGTCATTCATGTCTGGCATAACGGTCAGCTGTGCCAGAAACTTCTTTTCATCGGGCTCTTTGTAGTTAAAAGAACCAAAAAGTTGATTGCTGTCCAGATCGTGTGTTTCTGATATATCATAGGCAGACTCAGGAAGGATCTCAGGGATCCATCCTCTCTCTATGGCTGTATCATCTTTCACTTCCTGAAAGCTTGGATATTTATTGATCTGCACATCTGTAAAAAAGTGTGTAAGTATAAAGTAGATCAGCACAAAGAAGCCCAATATGGCAAGTATTATTTTTTTCATTTTATTCCTCTCTTGTTAAATAATAAGAACAGTCCCAAAGAAGCTGCTGAGACCAATATAATGGATGCACCTGAAGTAAGGTTATATGTGTACGAGAACCATAGACCTGCAAGGGTGAAAAAAGTAGCAATAATACCTGAAATGAACATCATGCTGAGTAGAGATGTTGAAAGTTTTTCTGCAATATAGACAGGGATGGTCAGCATAGCAATGACAAGTATGAGTCCAACTACTTTGATGGCAATGACAACAGTAAGTGCAGAGAGAATAAGTATCAGTGTATAGAAGAACTTGACATTTACCCCTCTGAGTGCTGCATATTCACTGTCGTATGATACTGCAAGAATATCTCTGTACCAAAAAGTAATGACAAAGAGTATGATGGCAAGCAGTCCCGCCATAAAATAGATATCTTCTGTACTTACTGCTAAAATGGAGCCAAAGAGGTAAGACATCATATCAACATTGTAGCCTGGGGTAAGATCAATGAAGATGACACCTATCGCCATGCCTACAGCCCAAATGAGACCTATGAAAGTATCCATTCTGTGTCGTGTATGCATAGTAAGCATTGCAATGAGCATTGCAGCAGTCACAGCAAAGAGAGAAGCACCTAAAAAGATGGGAAATCCAAAATAGACAGCCATACCTATTCCACCGTAAGAAGCATGTGCCATACCTCCGGCAAGAAAAACCATACGGTTCACTACTATAAGAGAACCAATGATACCTGCGGCAAAACTGACGAGTACTCCGGCAAGAAGTGCATGCTGAATGAATTCAAACTGAAGTGCTTCTATCATTTGCTTTCCCTCCATTTTGTCTCTTTCTCATGTATATCATGATCACAACTGTTACAACCCTCAGAACCTAACATTTGTAAGAGTTCAACTTCACAGAAGTGCTCTCCCTCATTGTGTGTATGGAAAGTTTTTTCCTTGTCAGAGATATCATGATAAGAGAGTGTTTTATTGATATGTGCTGCCTTGTTGGCATACTCAAGAATAACAGAAATATCATGGCTCACTACAACGATGGTGATACTTTGATTGAGTAGCATTAAAAGCTCATAGATCTCTTTTTGTCCTTTTATGTCTATGCTGGAAGTTGGCTCATCGAGTATGAGTATCTTCGGGTGGGCACAGAGTGCACGGGCTATCATCACTCTTTGTCTCTGTCCACCGGAGAGGGAGCCGATCTTACTTTGTGAAAAATCCTGCATACCTACTTGGGAGAGTGCACCCATGGCACAGGCTATTTCATCTTTTCCGTAACCAAAGAGTGGATTCTTGGCACCTACATGCCCCATGAGTACTACTTCTATAACTTTAATGGGAAAATCTGTGTTGACATTGGTATTTTGTGGAACATAGCCTATGAGAGAAAGGTTTTTTTTAGGTGCTTTCCCAAAGACCTTTATGCTGCCTTTTTTACTTTTTATTATGCCCAGGATAAGTTTGAGCAGGGTAGATTTACCTCCGCCGTTCGGTCCTATGATCGCCAGAAAATCAAGTTCTTTCACATGCAGGGTTATATTGTCCAAAATGACATCCCGGTCATAAGAGAAAGAGAGATTCTCTATATCGATCACGGTCATAGTTTATTTCCCTGCAATAGCATGGGCTATTTTTATAAGATTATCTGACCAGTCAGCAGCAAGAGGGGAGACTTTGATCACTTTAATATGTAATTCATTTGCCATGATCTTTGCAATACTGTCAGAAAATTCAGGCTGCGTGAAGATAGCAGAGATCTTCTCTTCTTTTGCTTCTTTTATGAGTGTGATCAACTCTCTTGGTTTGGGACTTTTCCCTTCGATCTCTACAGAGAGTTGTATGAGTCCATAGGCTTTGGCAAAGTATCCCCATGAAGGATGAAATACCATGAATTTAGTATCTTTTTCTTTCTGGGAAAGTATACTTTTTATTTGACTGTCTGTTTCATTGACAAGTGCAATGAATTTTGCATAATTCTCTTTATAGTAGCTTTCATTGTCCGGATCGCTCTTTCTGAGCGTTTTATAAATATGCAAGGCAATGATCTTTACATTTTCTGGAGCTGTCCAAATGTGAGGATCATATCCTTCATGATCATGTTGTTCATGATGGGTATCTGCTTTAGCATCTTTATGCTGCCTGGTCATTGCCGTTTTTTGAATGCCCTCTGAAAGATCTATCACTTGCATGGAACTGTTAATGCTTTTAAATTTGTTCAGCCATACCTTTTCAAATTCTACACCAATGGCAAAATAGAGTGATGCTTTTGCTATATTTTTCATTTGTGAAGGTTTTGGTTCATATGTATGAGGAGAGTTTCCCGGAAGTACCATAAGAGAGACAGAAACCTTGTCTCCCCCTATGGCTTTTACAAAAGTCTGTTCCGGTAAGATGCTGACTACAGCATTGATATTTGCCAATATAAATGTATTTAGAAGTAATGTGATAAATAGTATTTTTTTCATAAATGTGATTATAGCGAAAAATATAATAATAAGGATTTATAATGCTTTTTTGACCTTTATTTACCTTTCTACTATATCATATGTAAAAAGGAGTAGCAAATGGATAAACGATATTTTATTACAATGACGGTACTTGTATCTGCATTAGCATTTAATCCTCTTGCTGCTACAGAGATACAGATGAATGTATCTCAGAACAGTAGCCAACAACAAACAAATTCTTTAAGCAGTATGATCGCTTCATATTTATATAAACGTGGTTTAGATGAAGATGCAGCATATGAATTATCACAGAGTTTTGTAGGTGAATATGATGATGATTTAGATGATATGATCAATTATCTAGTTCATGCATATACTAATGTAAGTCATGACGATATATTTAAATATTTAAGTACAGCTGCTTTACATAGACAAAAAGTTGATCTTAGTTCTTATGATCACTTGGTCAGTATGCTTTCAAAGATAAAAGGTAAAGTATTAACAAAACATGAATTAAATAAACTGAATTATATTTCTAAATTTAATAAAATGGCACTTGTTTAAAAACTATTTATGGTTTTTTACTGATCTTACAGATGGCATTCGAAATGAAAACAGTGAGAAGAAAATCTCTGACAAGCTATTACCTGTAGACGAAGCTTTTCAGTTGGCTAAAAAAGAGTGTCTTGAAGGTATATAATTAACACTTCCTGTTTACATCTTTATCAAAACTCAATTTCCCATATCCCTGTAAGTGACTTTTTGCACAGATCAGGGCATCTACAAAATCAATATTTTTGCTTTCAACAATATTCAAAGTCTCTATAAGCAGTACTTTGTCACCAACTACCCCTCTAAAGGCAATGATCTTTTTCAGGTCTTCAATGACCTCTTTTTTCGGAAGTTTGTAAAATTTGGTCAGGACAAAAAGTACTTCCATCATGACAGATTCAAGTATCTCAACTTCGTACGTACCTTGTTCTATGTTTTTAAATATCTCTGTAGCAATGCTCAAGTGTTCCGGATGATCACCCACAAGAAAGCGGATGATCACATTGGTATCAATAAGATAAACCATGTTTTTCAGCCATTGCCTGTTTCATAGCCTCTTCTTTCGCCATTTCAAGGTTATCAACTTTTTCTACTTGATCTTTATATTTACCTGCAAGTGAAGCAATAATAGAATGTTTTTTAATAGGATAAACAATAGCAACATCTTGATTTTTGCGCTTGTCTACGATAGTAATGACTTCGGTAAGTTTTGTAATGAGCGTAATGTTTTTTTGTATGTCACCTATAGATACACTATGCATAGAAAATCCTTTTTATATAAATGTAGTTTTATTATATGTAAATAAGGATTAATTGTCAAGATAAGCGCCTTTACTCGAGTAGATAATCCTTTTCCCAGAAAAACTCTATCCATTCATCTGTTTCGTAAAGTGTAAAATCAGGTTGTATGACAGCTGTTTTTTTGTAGTAGATAGAAGCAACTTTAAATTCTACTTTTGGGAAGTGGTGTTTTAGGTAATTCAAGACCTCTTTGACTGTCTGTCCGGAGTCTACAATGTCATCAAGGAGTATGACTTTTTTGGCTTTTCCCAACTCGGGGACATTGAAGATCTCACATACTTTTCCTCTCTGATCCCCATCGTAGAGTATGGAGTTTATGCTCATGAGTTGGCGGTTATCTGTGGCGGAAGCATAAGCATGTGCCAGGGTCCAACCGCCCCGGGCAATACCTATGATGGTATCGGGATTATACTCTTGTGTCATTCTGACCAGCTTTTTTACATCTTCTACAAATTTTGCATAACTGTAATAAACCATCGATTTTCTCCTATACAAATAAAATAAGTGATGAAAAGAGTGTTAAGAACAACAACTCAATGTTGAGATCTTTATACTCTCTTTTTGCAGCTTTAATCATAACATAGTTCACCATACCCAAAGCTAATCCTGTGGAGATGGAAGTAGTAAAAGGGATCATCGTGATGGTGAGGAAACTGCTGCTTGCAGTAGCAAAATCAGAAAAATCTATTTTTGCAACATCTGTAAACATGAAGATACCTACCATGATCAGTACAGGATAGATCGCATTGGGGTGTATGGAAGCAAAGAGCGGGAGCATAAAGAGGGTCAGAATGAAAAGCAGGGCAGTAAAGAGGGTGCTTAAACCGGTCATTCCTCCCTCTTCAACGCCTACAGCACTTTCTACAAATGCAGTGACTGTTGAAACACCGAAAAGTGCACCTATAGCAGAGAAGAGAGCATCTACTTTGAGGGTATTTTCAAGTTTTTCCATATCATCAAAGATTTTTCCTCCCACACCGGTCAAGGTACCGACAGAATCAAACACATCTGTAACAAGAAAGGCAATGACTACAGGAATGACCGCCAATGAAGTGAATGCCTTGAAATCCAGTTCCAAAGCAATAGGGGCTATGGAAGCGGGCATGGAGAAGAGAGAATCAGGGATCTTGCTTAAGCCTGTTATCCAGGCGATCACAGCACCTATGGCAATAGCAATAATGAATGACCCTTGTATTTTGTTTGCATGTAAAATGAAAACAAGAAGCGTGACACCCATACCAAGCAATACAGAAGGGTCAGAGAGATCTCCAATTTTGACAAATGTTACAGGATCTGCCACCACAATGCCTATTTGTTTTAAAGCGATAAAGGCTAAAAACACACCGATCCCTGCTGCAATAGAACGGCGTATATCGATAGGTATACGTTGAAGTGCAATACGTCTGAATGGAGAGAGGCTCAGTATGATAAATAGCACACCTGAAGCAAAAACCACACCCAAGGCACTTTGCCATGCCATACCGAGACCTTTGACCAGACCGAAAGTAAAGTAGGCATTCAAACCCATACCTACACTTAGTGCTATGGGTGTTTTGGCATAGATAGCATTGGCAGCAGTGGCAAAGATGGTCATAAGTGCTGTGGCAGTGATGAGTGCATCATAAGGCATTCCTGCTTCCGATAAAATGAGTGCATTGAGCGGTATGATATAGATCATCGCTAAAAAGACAGACATTCCTGCCATGAGTTCTGTTTTGAGATCATATTTTCCGAAAAGTTTTTGGAACATGCTGCCTCTTTTAAATAGTATGTAAGTAGTGTATCATTATTGCAATAAAATAAGCTATAATCCATGTTATGACATATAGTGAGAAAATTCAAAAGGCTAAAGCAAAACTGATGTTGGATCATCCGTACTTTGGTACGTTGGCATCTGCATTGAAACTTGAAAAAAATAATGAAATTCTGACCTTCTCTTCGGATGGTGAGAGAATGACTTATAATTCTGAATATGTAGAACAACTTGAAATACCAGAAGTAGAGTTCATGATGGCAAACGGTGCCATGCACTCAGTACTCAAACATCAGCATAGAGTTTCAGGACGTACCAATTGGCTTTGGCAGACAGCTACGGACTATGTGGTTAACGGTATGCTGGTCAAAAATGGTATGCAGCCTCCGGTCTATGCCAATTATGAATCAAAGTTTGACGGGATGTACGCAGAAGAAGTGTATGAAATGCTGCGTACCGAGATGAACTCTGACGAAGAGTATGCAAGTGAGGAACAACAGACAGAGCAGATAACTGAAGCAGAAGATGTGCATGCTGAAAATCTGACCATGCAAAGAGAGTTGACCGCATCAGATGATACGGATAATAAAGAGTTTCAAAACAGTTCCGATGAAAAAGAAAAAAGTAATGCTATTCCTGATAAGGATACATTAAATGAAGAGATGAAAGAGCAGTTTGAACAAATTTTCCAAAAGCTCAATCGTCAGGGAAACCTGCCTGCAGATCTTAAATTTGTAGTCCCTGAATATTTTTCCCATAAAGTAGATTGGCGTGAATTACTGTACGGTTATATTGCTTCTTATTCCAAAAGCACTTATTCTTTTGTGCCGCCTAATATGAAGTATCTTTATCGCGGTATTTATTTGCCAAGTCTGAGTTCTGATCTTTTGCGTATTGTGATCGCCATTGACACTTCAGGTTCCATAGATGAATCTTTACTTGCAGAATTTTTAGGTGAGATCAATTCGATCATGCAATCATATCCTCACTATGAAATTGATGTTATTACAGCAGATGCGAAAGTACAGTCTCATAAAGTTTTTCTTCCCGGAGAGAATCTTGATTATGAAATAAGCGGAGGGGGAGGAACAGATTTTCGTCCTGTATTTGAATATATAGAGAGCTACATCGATTATCCGACACTGTTGCTTTATTTTACAGATGGTATGGGTACATTTCCTGAACAGGAAGCCTCATTTGATGTATTATGGGTCATGCCGGAAGAGAAAGAAATACCTTTTGGCGAAGTCATAGTTTTAGAAAAACATGAATGATCAAAAACGTCTACCTAATTAGCTTTTCGCTAGAATAACAAAATATAAAACCGAAAGAAACATATGAATTTAATTTACCCTTTAAATATTAAAAATGAATTTGTCTTTAACTCTTCCCCCCGTGATTTTACGGTTGAAGAAATACCCCTGTATGAATTTACAGGAGAGGGTGAACACCTTGTACTTAAAGTGCGTAAAAAAGAGATGACGACCTGGGAAATGCTGGATGCCATTTCCAATCATGTAGGCATAAGACGCAGAGATATGGGTTATGCCGGACTTAAAGATAAGCATGCCATGACGATACAGTATATTTCAGTGATGGCGATACATGAAGAGAAACTAAACGCCTTCAGTCATGACAAGATCAAAATACTGGAAACATTCAGACATAACAATAAGATACGTGTGGGACACCTCAAGGGAAATCGTTTCAGTATTCGTCTTAAAAAAGTATTGGGTGTACAAAAAGACAAGTTGGATTCTGTATTGAAATGGATCAAAAAAAATGGTGTACCGAATTATTTTGGAAATCAGCGTTTTGGTACAGATGGGAACAACTGGGTTGATGGGAAAAAACTCATAGAAGGTACACTTAAGATCCGTGACAGAAAGACCAAAGAGTTTTTAATGGGATCCTACCAGTCCTACCTTTTTAACGGATGGCTTTCTAAACGTATGGAGTTG
>Ga0256827_10003003_pt1 | contig 10763 bp, 11 predicted proteins | sample CV84metaG_FD_185977 | JGI IMG/M metagenome (GOLD analysis project Ga0256827, IMG submission 185977) | Hydrothermal vent microbial communities from East Pacific Rise, Pacific Ocean - CV84 | ecosystem: Environmental > Aquatic > Marine > Hydrothermal vents | place: Pacific Ocean: East Pacific Rise...
GAATTTGCAGATATTAAAACTATTGATGATATAAAACCTGGAGATATTTTACCCGGAATAATTAATAATGTAACAAATTTTGGTGCATTCACAGATATTGGTATAAAACAAAATGGATTAATTCATATTTCGAATATGGCAGATGAATTTATTAACGACCCGCATAAAATTGTACGCTTGCATCAACAAGTTATGGTTGAAGTTTTAGATATTGATAAACAGAGAGATAGAATTCAGCTAAAGTTAAAAGAGAAACTAAATTAGTTGAAAATTAAAAGTTTAAAAGTTTGAAGGTTTGAAAGTTATTAAGGTTTTTATAATATTATTAATCAGTTTTAATGTTTTTGCTCAAGAAAGCAAAACATCGAAGTTGTATTATTTTGAACCCGAATTTCATTACGGTTATTTTTTAAACAATAGTAGTAACAATATTTTAAATGATAATTACACAGCTTTAAATGTAAAACTAGGGGTTAAAACAAAAGGCGAAAACTGGTGGCATAAAAAATGGAATTATCCAACTTATGGTATTGGCTTTTATAAAGGTTTCTTCAACAGCCCTGACATACTAGGCAGCCCTTTTAGTATTTATGCTTTTTTTGGAGGACGCTTTTTTAAGATTAAACGCTTATCGTTTAATTATGAATATGGTGCAGGTGTGAGCTATTTAGATAAATACTATAGCAATTCAAAGGATAATTTAAACGATGTTGTTAGTACCCCAATAGAATACTTTGCAAATATTGAATTTAATTTCAACTTCTCAGTTTCAGAAAGGCTTGATTTGATAACTGGTGTACATTTTTCTCATTTTTCGAACGGAGCTTTACATATGCCAAATTACGGGCTTAACAATTATGGACTTAATGCAAGTATTAGATATCATTTTAACACAAAAAAACAAGACCCTAAATTTTCTCGTGGCGAAGAAATAGACATTATTAAAGTTCCTGAATTTAAGAAAAACTCATTTGTTGTTTTTGGTGCTGTTGGAGCATGTGTAGAAACTTACAATACAGAATCACCATTATACTTGATGTGGTCGTTATCTGTAAATTACAATAGACGCTACTCCCCTATTGCAAGTTATGGTGGCGGATTAGATGCTTTTTATGATGGCTCAATTATTACTCATGGTGGCTACGAAAACAAAACCGAACTCCAAAAAATATTTTATACCATACATTTATCTCATGTTTTACACATTAATAAATTTGATTTTTTAACTGATTTAGGTACTTACTTTAATTATCACGATTTAAAAGGTTATTTATGGGCAAGACTTGGATACCGATACAATATTACAAATCATTTTTTTACACAAATAAGTTTCAAAACTCAGAATGGAACTAAGGCCGACTTTATTGAGTTTGCTGTTGGTACAAAAATAAATTAAATTGCATAAAATTAAATACTATGAAACTATTAATGATATACTCCGATAAATTTGGTTATTTACCTAAAATTAAAAATTTAGAAGAATACGAAACCATAAACGAAGGAAAAGAATATACTGATTGTTTAGTAGCGTTTATTCATGCTGAGGCAGAAGATGAAGAAAAAGAGTTTAATGCTTTTGAAAAGAAGATGGTTAAAAATTTAAAATGGGCTGCATCAAAAAATAATACAAAACGTGTTATTTTACATTCATTTGCTCATTTATCGGAGAGTAAAGCATCAGCTGAATTTACAAAAGAACTTTTTGACAAAGCAGAAGCACGCTTAAAGAATGCTGATTACGAGGTATTTCAAACACCGTTTGGTTACTTCTTAGATTTAGACTTAAATGCTCCAGGTTATTCTTTGGCTAGAATTTTTAAATCGTTGTAAATTTATATTCTTAATCCGAGAATAATTATATCATCTATCTGTTCGTTATCTTTTTTCCAATTATATAATTCAGTCATAATAACATCGTATTGTTCAGTACTATTTTGCAAAGTACTATTATTTGCTAATAATTTTCTAAATCTACCTAACTTATATTTATTACCTTTTTCACCTCCAAATTGGTCAGAAAAACCATCAGAAAACATATAAATCATATCTCCTTCTTTTAAATTTACTTTCTTATCATTAAACCTATTACTTTTATTATAATTATAACCTATCGACATTTTATCTGCTTTCAACTCTAACATAGTATTATTATCAAATTCGAATAATTTAAATATTTTATCAGAACTATCAATAATAAATTCAGTATCTCTTACAATATAAATTGGATTATTTGCTCCAGCAAAAAGCATTGTATTAGTAACTTTATCTACCATACAAATACTCATATCCATTCCATCTTTAGACTCTCCTATTTCGCCATTTTGGTGTAAAGCTTTTTGAATATTTACACTTAACTCATTTAATATTTCCGATGGTTTTATATCATCAGCTTTTCTTACAATCTCGTTTAATGCTGATATACCAAGCATACTCATCATTGCACCCGGCACACCATGACCTGTACAATCTGCAACAACAATATAAACTCGTCCATTTTGCTCGTATGTCCAATAAAAATCGCCACCAAGTGTTTCTTTTGGAAGATTTACAATAAAATAATTATCAAGTATTATGTCTAACTCTTTACGAGGAGTTAGTACCGAATTTTGAATTAATTTTGCATAATTAAAACTATCTCTAATTTCATCATTTTTTTCTAATATTAAATTCTTTTGCATTAATACTTCTTCGTGTTGCGATAATATTCTATCTCTTTGTGTTTCAATCTCTTCTTTTTGAGCTACTAATTTTCTTGTTCGTTCACTAACCAATCTCTCTAATTTTTTGTTGTCACGTTTTTCTAAATATCTATACCTATGTATTACAGCGAACATTAAAAATATGATTTCAACCAAAAAGCCTATCTTCAAACCACCTTCTGCAATAATATTACTATTTATTACACCTAGGTTTCTGAGTACGTATAATGTTGTACCAATTACAAGTGCAGTAAAAGAAAATAAAAAATAAATTGCTAGTTTATTTTTATTAAAAAGTCCAATAATAGAAACTGTAAAAATTAAGAATATTACAACAAGCGATAATATATTAATTAATAACATTGACAACCCAACAGTACCGTTAAAAACATTTAGGAATATTGATATTACAATAAATGCAATAACTATTTTACTTATTTTATTTACTATTTTATAGTTTTTCTTAAAATTAAAAAATTCTTTTGTAAATAATAATAAAAACACATTAGACATTGCCGCAAATATTGTTGTTGAATGTTGTTGCCACCACGGCATATTTGGCCAAAGATTTTGATATGTTAAACCCGTAATATTTATTAAGAAAAATGCTAATAAAAAAACGAACACTGTATAATAAAAATTTATAATATCCTTTGTAACAACTAGTAAAAACAAATTAAATAGTACGGAAAACAACAACAATCCAATTAAAACACCATTTATTATAATTTTATAATTATCGGTTTTTATATACGATTTATAAGTATTTATAGACATAGGTAAACGTAGTGTGGTTCCTTCGCTATTAACTCTCACAAAATAAGAATACTGTACGTTTGGCTCTAGGTCTAAATCAAAAAGATAGGTCCTATCTTTAATATCACGCGATGAAAAAACCTCTTGTTCACCAGTAATTATTTCTTTTTCCAAACTAGCACCCTTTATTGCATAAAAATGAATAGAACGTAATAGCGGGTAATCAATTGAAAAAACTAAATTCTTAACTCTTTCAGTCCTATTAATAACTGAGAATTTCACCCAATAAATATCCTTTGTAAAACCAAAATTAATATTTGATGAATTTTCAAGTGTAAAGTATTTTTCACTGTCAAGTAGAATCATTCTTTCTATACTCATATCCCGAGAAATATCTTTATAGATATAAACATACTCCGATACAGGGTACGAGTTTACTGAATCCCCCTCAATTACAATAATTTTTTGAGATACAGAAACTAACGATGTTATAATAAAAACTAATAATATAAAAATCCTCATAAATGAACTTGACTCTGTATTAACGTAAAAGTAATATAAATGTTCGCTTTTTTTATCATTATTCTATTTAATAAATCTAAATATAACATTATTTGCATATATATTATATACATTATAAGCATAACCACTATCGTTTACAGACAATTTTTTATTTTTATTTTATTGTTAGTAAATAATTCCACAATCAATTGAAAAAAAATAATTATACCGCACTATTTATAGTATACTCAAACCATTTAGCTTTTCGGAAATTTATACGTGTTTATTTTTTATTTTTTTATTTAAATTTTAAGCAAATAAAAAGAGAAAAAGAAAAACTAGAAAAACCAAAAAGCTATTTGGTATTATTACAAATAAAGTATTAATTTTACAAAATGGAAAAGAAAAGAACATCTAATAAACTAATGGACCCAATTGGTCGATTAATGGGATTAAGGTATAAATCGCACCCTTGGCATGGTATAGATATTGGCGAATATGCACCTAATATTGTAACAAGTTTTATTGAGGTTGTGCCAACCGACACTGTAAAATACGAGATAGACAAGGTTAGTGGCTATCTAAAAATAGATAGACCACAAAAGTTTTCTAACATAGTTCCAGCATTATATGGCTTTATTCCACAAACTTTTTGTGGCGATTCGCTTGCTAAATTTTCGGCTGACAAATCTGGAAAAGCTGGAATTAAAGGCGACGGAGACCCATTAGACATATGTGTTTTAACAGAAAAAGAAATTACTCACGGCGATATACTTGTGCAAGCAATTCCTATTGGCGGTTTACGAATGATTGACGGTAACGAAGCAGATGATAAAATAATAGCTATTTTAAAAGGCGATGCTGTATATGGCGAGTTTACTGACATTAAAGATGTACCCGAAGCTATTATTACAAGACTTAAGCATTATTTCTTAACATATAAAAATATTCCAGGAGAAGATAATAACGAATGTGAAATAACACATATTTATGGTGCTGAAGAGGCTCAAAAAGTTATCAATTTTGCAATTGATGATTACCAAGTAAGATTCGACTTTTTAAATGCTGCATTAAATAATGTATAAATACACTCAATCCATTTAGCTTTTTGGGAATTTATATGGATTTGTTTTTTCTTTTTTAGAGTTTAAAATTTTAAGCAAATAAAAATGGGAAAAGAAAAACTAGAAAAACCGAAAAGCTATTTGATTTTAGTATATACAGACTAAAAATAAAAAAAGCCTGAAAATCTAAGATTTTCAGGCTTTTTTTATTTACTAAACTATATTTTAGTTTAAATATTTAATCCATAAATTTTCAATTGCTTCATCCTCGTCATAAGCATTAACTCTATCAATATAATTTGAAACCAAATTAATAAATAAGAAATCTTTAGCAGATACGGCAGGACTAATAAATTCTTTTTCTGTTGATTTAGAAATATTTTTATAATAAACAGATTTATCTGAAATATCAAAAGCCAACATTTCAGTTGTTTCATAATCTGCAACAACACCATCAACTTTACCATCTAAAAGCATTTTCTTTGCATCACTAATATCCTTAACAGTAACAAGTTTTGCATTAGGATAATTTGCTTTAACATATTTCTCACTTGTAGTATTCTCGGTAGCCGCAAGTGTAATATCTTTTCTATTTATTGCATTAACTTCGCCTTTATATAATTCTTTTTTAAATGTTAATATTGATTTACCTGTTTTATAATAAACTCCAGGAAATGCCACTTCTGTATTTCTTTTTGATGTAATAGACATACCTGATAGTATAATATCAATCTTACCTTCTTTTAATGCCCCTATTAAATCTTCGAAAGGCATTATTTCAAACTTGGTTTCTACACCTAATCTTTTTGCTAATGAATTAGCAATACTAATATCAATTCCGTTTAAATTACCTTTATTATCTTTAAAAGTAAAAGGAAATTGTTCGCCTGTTGTACCAACAACTAGCAGCTTTTCTTTAATAATTTTATTGATTATTTCTTGAGCTTTTGTTTGTGTACCATAAGCAAGAAACAAAACTGTTAATAGGATAAATACTTTTTTCATTTTTTTTATTTTTTAATTTGTGACAAATATAACAAAATAATAAATTAATTAGTAATATTTTTACAATCTCTAAAAAAGATAAAATGAACGAATTTGATATAGTTGCAAAAACAATATTTGGTTTAGAAGAAATTCTTGCCAATGAGCTAAAAGCGATAGGAGCTAAAGATATAAAAATATTACAACGTGCGGTTTCTTATAAAGCTAATAAAGAAATTTTATACAAAAGTAATTTATATTTACGTACTGCAATTAGAATATTAGTACCTATTTCAACATTTAAAGCTAATGGTGAGCGCGAATTATACAAAGGAACTCAAAAAATTGATTGGGAAAAATATTTAAATACCAATAAAACTTTCGCTATTGACGGAACTACAAGTGGTGAAATTTTCACTCACTCAAAATATGCTGCATTACTAACAAAAGACGCAATTGTAGATAAGTTTAGAGACAAGTATGATGAACGCCCTTCAATTGATACAGAAAATCCTGATTTAAGAATAAACCTACATATAAGCCATAACAATGTTGCTATATCGTTAGATAGCTCAGGAAGTAATCTTGGAAAACGTGGCTATAAACTAAGGCAAGTTTTTGCTCCTCTTAGCGAAGTTCTTGCATCGGGTATTATTTTGGTTTCGGGTTGGGATAAGAAACAAGATTTTATTGACCCAATGTGTGGCTCAGGAACCTTTCCTATTGAAGCTGCATTAATTGCAAAAAACATTGCTCCTGGTAGTTTCCGTAAATTTAATTTTGAAAATTGGAAAGATTTTGACCGTGGACTGTGGATACAACTAAAGAAAGAGGCTACAAACAATGAAATAGATTTTGATGGCAAAATTAGTGGTTTCGATATGGATGATGAAGCAATTACAATTTCAAAAGAGAATGCAAGGCGTGCTGGTGTTAATCGTGTTATAAGTTTTACAAAGCAAGATTTTATTGATACCAACAAAGAATATACTGACAGTCATATAATTATGAACCCTCCATATGGAGAAAGATTAATGGAAGATGATGAAATAATTCCTTTTTATAAAGAAATTGGCGACCAATTAAAGCACAATTATTTAAACTGCAATGCGTTTATTTTTAGTGGTAATTTACGAGCAATAAAACATGTAGGGTTAAAAGCCTCATCTAAAATTAAACTCTTTAATGGACCTATTGAGTGTAGATTAAACAAATTTGAGCTTTATGCAGGTAGTAAAAAGAATAGCTAAAATAATTATACTCAATCCATTTAGCTTTTAGGGAATTTGTACAGATTTATTTTTTCTTTTTTAGAGTTTAAAATCTTAAGCATAGCTGGTTACGCTTACTATTTTAAATAAATAAAAAAGAAAAAGTAGAAAAACCGAAAAGCTATGTGGTTTGAGTATATACTCAATCCATTTAGCTTTTAGGGAATTTGTACGGATTTATTTTTTCTTTTTTAGAGTTTAAAATCTTAAGCATAGCTGGTTACGCTTACTATTTTAAATAAATAAAAATGGAAAAAGAAAAAGTAGAAAAACCGAAAAGCTATGTGGTTTGAGTATATCTACTTACGCTCTAATAAAAATTCAACTTCTTTTGGCGAATAATTTATTTTTTTTATTTGTTTAGGATATTTTGAGATTCTTACTTTAACGGCATTAGAAGTTGATTTAATCATATCTTTATAATCAATTACAGCTTTAAATGAAGTAATATCAATATCTTCAAAATTTCTAAGTCCAATATTAAAAGATAGCTCTACTTCTTTAGTTAACAAATCAACTTTTATCAATTTGGGTTTATTAATGACCTTTATTGGCACTTTCAAATGTTTTTCTGTGAATTTTTCAACAATAATTGAGATAAGTACAGAATCTACACTATATCTTAAATTTGAGGTATTCTGTAATTTCACTTTTGTTATATAATTACTTTTTAAATCTACAACTTCTAAAGCTTCTGTTTTAACTGCTGTAATTGTATCTATAACACCTTTATAACCACTAACTTTTATTTCGCTTGGAATTATTTTTACATCTGTTGAAACTCTATACTGTTTAGCAAAAGTTAAATTAATATTAGGTATAACTTTCACATTTTTTGTTGCTAAGTTTGATAATTTATAAATTTTTCTTGTAAAATCTATTTGTAATATTTTAATATCATTACCCAAATTTTTATTAATAGCTGATTTTACTAAGTTATTTGAAAAACTTAAAATATTATTTTTTTGCTCAGAACATTTATCAATTTCAATTTTCACAACTGGCACACTTGATAAATACCTGTATTTAAATATATTGTAACCACTAGACTCAACTTCTACACTTGATTTTGTTGGCAAATGGCCTAATATCCCCTTAGCTTCAGGATAGTTTACAAATTCAAATTCAAGCTCAATAGTATCTTCATAAATATTGCTAAGAGCTATAAAAAACCATAATACCGATGATACAAAAAGAAAAATCGAGAAAACAACCAATTTCTTTGAATTCGGTATATTCTCTCGATTTATTATTTTTTTAAGCCTTTCCATATTTGGCTACAATATACTCAAAGCATTTAGCTTTTTGGGAATTTATACAAATTTATTTTTTCTTTTTAAACTATAAAACTTCAATCGGAACTCATTACAGTTATCATTTTAAACGAATAAAAGAGGAAAAAAAAAGTAGAAAACCCGAAAAGCTATGTGGTTTGAGTATATACTCAATCCATTTAGCTTTTCGGGAATTTATACAAATTTATTTTTTCTTTTTTAGAGTTTAAAATTTTAAGCATAGCTGGTTACGCTTACTATTTTAAATAAATAAAAATGGAAAAAGAAAAAGTAGAAAACCCGAAAAGCTATGTGGTTTGAGTATATAATAAATTTTATTATTTCTTTTGTGCTAAATCAGCAGCATCTCTAACAACTGAATTTTTATCTACTTTTATTCTTACATTATCTGCTATTTCAATTACTAGATGATCATCTTTAACATCATTAATTTTACCCATTATTCCGCCTGTTGTTACAACTTTATCACCTTTTGCAATACTTTCTCTAAATTTTTTCATTTCTTTTTGTCGCTTCATTTGAGGTCGAATAATAAAAAAATAAAAAACAACTACTATTAAAACTAATGGTAAAAACGAAGCCAAAGGGTTAGATTCGCCTCCTGCTGGTTGCCCCATTAATAAAACAAAATTTAAAACATTCATATATTCAATTTTTAATTATTTACTTATTATTTCAACTGTAAAAGCCAACTCCATTTTATTAGGTTGTGTATTTGCAACTACAGTTAGTACCTTATGTTGCATTCCTGTTCTTCCTGATGAATCAAAAACAACTTCTATTAAACCTTCTTCGCCAGGTTTTATTGGTTTGTCAGTATACTCTGACACGGTACAACCTCAACTGGTGGCTACCTTCGCAATAATTAAATCGGAACCGCCTACATTTTTAAATTTAAATGTGTGGGAAACTATTTCGCCAGGATTTATTGCACCAAAATCAAAAGTAGTATGTTTAAATTCAAATTCGGGCAAACTTCCTTCATCTACTTCACCATCAGCTGTTGCTGGAATATTTACTAAATCGGTAGTTACTTCGTTAGTGTTATTACCACACGAAATAAATAAAACCACTATTAATAAACTCACAAAATATTTTAACATATCAATTAGTTTTTTTTACAATATTAATAATTTAGGTTCAATACTGTTAGTTAAAATTTATTAAATACTTCCTTTAAGACCTAAACCTGATTTTTTTATCAATCCCTCTTCATTAAGATCTTTTACCATTTTATCTAAAACACCATTAATAAACTGCCCACTTTGTTTAGTACTATAAAATTTAGCTATCTCAATATACTCATTCATAGTTACTTTTACAGGAATATCGCTAAACTCTGTTAATTCTTCAAATGCCATTTCCATAAGCAGACTATCGGTGAACGCCAATCTCTCAGAATCCCAATTTTTAATATACTTAAAAATTACATCAACATTTTTTGTATGATTTAAAATTGTTTTAGCAACTAAATCTTTGGCAAACAACTTATCGTTATCTGATTTATATAATGGCATTAGTTTAACTTCAGAATGAGTTTCTTTTAGCTTTTTTAATGTTCGTAAAATCATATCAAAAACAAACTCTAATTCATCATTCCAATATATACTATCTTCTTCTAATATTTCAGTAAAATCATCACAATCTAAAACAATATTTTCCAAAATCTCAATAACAAGCTTTTTATCTGCTTTAAAATCTGTTACAAGGTTTAAGTATTTATTAAAATACTCTTCTTCATCTATTTTATTTACAATTTTCGCAATAAAATCGGTATTGTTTTTCCACGAAATTTTGTTTCTATCTACATAATCAATAAAAGCCTCTGTATTCTCCAATTGAGAAATAACTTTATTATCTACAAATTTTCTGTTTGGATTTAAATCATCAAACGATGGTAATTTTTTATTCTTTCGCTGTTCTAATTTTGTTTCAAATTTATCTTTAATTTCTATCAACAATAAAAATATCTTATGATACAACTCATAAGTCTTGTTAATACTATAAAGAACCTCTTTTTCTGCGTTTGAAACATTATCTTTATTAGCTTTGTAATACGCAAAAAGAACCTGATATGCTTTAATTCTAATAAGCCTTCTACTTACCATAGTGTCAAAAATTTTGGCAAAAGTACTAAATTATAATGAACAATTATTAGTTTATAGTTATTAGTTTATAGTTTATAGTTATTAG
>Ga0256827_10003004_pt1 | contig 10763 bp, 10 predicted proteins | sample CV84metaG_FD_185977 | JGI IMG/M metagenome (GOLD analysis project Ga0256827, IMG submission 185977) | Hydrothermal vent microbial communities from East Pacific Rise, Pacific Ocean - CV84 | ecosystem: Environmental > Aquatic > Marine > Hydrothermal vents | place: Pacific Ocean: East Pacific Rise...
CCCTTTAGCCACATCTCTTTCAAGCTCTCCAAATGCTCTATCCATTGCATCTACAATACTTGATGCATCACTATTTGTTGCTACAGACGTACTAAAGAGTCTTGCTTTACGTGTATGGGTATGCATCTGCTCTACTTCCCAATTTGCATCAAGATAAACTTTCCCTCCCTGTGCTATGAAACGGGTGATCTGTACTTTTACTTTAACCGTAGGTTGTCTCTCTATCCCCCAAGGGTATGCATAAACATTAGGCTGGTTAAACTTCTTTTGTAGAAAACCTATAAGCCTTTGTGTCAACCCCGCATCCAGATCTTCTGCCCATACTGCACCACTTAGGAAATCAATATGACTGGCACTTTGGGCAACTGCGATCTCTCGTTTGAAGAGATACTTAGGGACAATAACCTTCTCTACCCCAATAACCCTGTTGTTTCTAACATAGTGTTGTGTAGGTTGAGATGCAGTAGAAAGCACATAGTAGTTGTTAGTAAAACAACCATTCAAAAGTATCAAAAGGGGCAAGAGTAGTAATTTTTTTAACATTAATGGTCTCCAAAAATAAGTGAATTAGGTTTACGGTTAAGCATCTCCAAGAAATGCTGCATCTCTTTAGATGTTTCAGTAACGATCTTCAGTGTTTGTGACAGTTGCTGAACAATTAAGGCATTACTATCATACCCTCTAACCACTTTTTTAGTGGTTTTAAGTGTTTTCGTCAACTCTTTTAACATTTTGTTCACCTCATCAGGCATCGCTATAAATGATTTTTTATTTGTCATCGTATTAAGATTTTTTACTGTTTTCTTTAGGTCAAGCAACAGTGCATTGGCATTGGACACAGGCTTGGCACTCTCATCTACTACTTTATTGAGTGATGCTAAAAGTTTTTCAAGAGGAAGAGCATTGATTTTATCAAGTATCTTAGTGGCACTTACCATAAGGTTCCCTGATGCATACTCTACTGTAGGTAATACAGCATACTCTTTCCCCTTCATGATCGTTCTGTTTTTATCACTATGATTAAATGTAAGATCTACATACAACATCCCCGTAATAGGATCAGTAGGGACGATCTGAGCACGTAATCCTTCAGCTACAGCTTGATAAAAATTCTCTTCCCCTGTATGGGTAGTGTCATTTAAATCTTTAAATACAGAAGTATCTATTGCCACAAATACTTTTCCTTGCATCTTATGTTTCACTTTTGAGTAGTTGAGTTTTATATCTTTTACACTTCCCACTTTAAATCCATGGTATTTTACAGGAGCATTTGGTTTAAGTTTTGCAATGGTATTTTGCGTATGCAGCATAAACTCTTTAATATACTTTCCACCTTTACCAATTTTATTGCTGAGTGTAGAACTTTTATTTCTATACAATTCAAATACAAAATTATCAGAAACTATTTTCTCTCTATCTTTACCTGTTGTTGAGAATTCAATGGCTCCTCGTATCAGATCTATCGCAGGAGCCACATTTACATCTAGGTTACCATTCTCTAACGCTACATCTAAAGTACTTCTTACCCAAAATTTTGAATCTATATGGACATAGGGTATATATTGTTTATCGATAAAGACAATAATATCTATAGAAGCATCATCCAGTGCCAATACCACATATTCGACTTTCCCTACTTTCACATTTTTAAGATAGATGGGTGTTCCTGGTTTTACAGAGCTCTCCCCTCTTTGTGTATTGAGCACAAAATACTCCCCACCACTGATATTACGATAAGAATAATCAAGCCCTACATATTCACTTTTAAATGTTTCATCTTTTTTGGAATACATATTGATATAGGTACCAGAGATGAGCGTATCAAGCCCACTAACCCCTGAGATACCAACTTCAGGTTTTACGATCCAAAATCTACTCTCACTATTTAAATAAGGTGTTGCTGTCTTGTCCATCCTTGCGATAACCACAACACCATCCCCATCTTCTTGTAGCTCTATCTTACTCACTGTACCGATAGGAACATCTCTATATTTAATACGGCTCTGCCCTGCTTGCAATCCTTCATTTTTTGTAAATGTGATCCGAATTTCTGGTCCAAGTTCTGAAAAATACTGATAGGCCAACCATCCAGCGATCAACAGTGCGATCAGAGGTACGATCCAAATAGATGTAATAAGATTAAATTTTGTAGATTCTTCTATCTTGGGTATCTGTTTTGACATAGATTAATGTTCCTTTATAAGACGTTCATCAAAAGCATGTGCTGCTAAAAGTGTAAAAAATACAGAAGTGGCAAATGCAGTGGCAGCCGTACCTGCAACGATCTCTACATTTGCAAGATGTATCAATGCAGCAAGTATTGCCACAACAAAAACATCTATCATTGACCAAGGGCCTATAGCCTCTGTTATATAATACAATTTATGCTTATTGACTCTTTTATCTTTTCCTATGGGGTATTTTACACTAATAAGCAGATAAATCAAGATAAGAAACTTTAAAATAGGTATTACAATAGAAGCAAAGAAGATAATCGCAGCAATAGGGTAAGAGCCATGCTCCCATAACATCACAACCCCACCAAGTATCGTACTGCCCTCTACTGCTCCAAATTGCTTGGTAATAAGCATCGGGTACAGATTGGCAGGAATATAAGCGATCATCGCAGTGATAAGATATGCCCACGATTTTTCCGTACTAAAATGCTGATGCTTATAGATAGCAGATCCACAACGACGACAAACATTATGTTTGCCTTTGTCTATATTGACCGCTTCACATATAGGACAACGTATCAGCTGATCTTCTTTTAGCTCTATCACTGCTCTCCTTTAGCTAAATATATCCGTTTACGAAGCATCCATATCTCTGAGAGATGTATCCTTTTCGTAAGATAAAGATCCATCCCTACAAAAAGCACCAATGCCCAAAAAGCAACCCCCATATGTATCTGTGCATAGCCTATAAGCTTTACCAGTGCAACAAGAATACTAATAAGAAAAATATCACTCATACTCCATGGCTTGATACGGGAAAGTAGAATAAGCAACTCTTTACTCAATGTTTTACCTTTTTTAAGTTTTAAAAGTAAAAAAAGAAAAATATTGATACTAAAGATCATCAAGGGAAAGATAAAAATGAGAAAAGCACAAAGTATTCCCACCACAAAAAAGCCGTTATCAAAAAGTGCAATAAATGTTTTAGGAATAGTAATAAACTGTTCATAACCAAGGATTTCTATTTTTACCAAAGGAAAGAGATTTGCCAGAATAAAGAAGATAAGTCCTGTGATACTTAGTGCCAATCCATGCTCAATAAGTTTGCTGTCATACCGGTAGAGTATACCACCACATGCTGAACAAGATGCCTTTGTTCCATCTTTGATGGGTACCTCTTTATGTAGCGTATAACACTGGTGACAGATGATAAGATTATCTAACGCATCTTCATTTTCAAGTTTCATGGTTATAATTATAACCAACAAACCTACAAGGCGTATGATGAAGATATTAAGTATCAATAAAGAGATCGTAGATGAGACGCTAGCCATTGAGTCTGTGAGTGAGTCTGCACTGCTTTCACACCCTAAACTCTCCTCTTTTGATTACATCATCATCAATGGTGGAGATGGTACTATACGCCGTGTGATGAAGCTTCTACTTCATGTACCACACAACGCATCTTTCATCCTCAACCCAACAGGTTCGTTCAATGTCATTGCCAAACTTCACCGTGTTCCTAAACTTGAAAAAGTTTTAGATACACTCAAAAAAAGTGAAACACTCCCTACCCAAGTGCAAAAGATCTATCGTTTGAATGAAGAGGTATTTCTCTTCTCTGCAGGAAACATGGGTGACCTGCAACATATCTTTCTCTCTGAGACACTGCGTTTTGGACTCCTTAAAAAAGGTATCGCAAAATACCTTTTAGCTGTACTCTTCCTTTTCCCTGTACATCTTGCAATGACCCCTTTTATGCTCTTGAGTTCCAAAAGGTTCTTCATCTTCACCCCTGCTAGGTTCATTAAAAAGTTTGGGAGCTTTTATGGTGTAGTTAAAGAGATGCAAATAGACCTTCAAAATCACTATAATCTCATAGAGTTAGATGGAGATGTTGTTACCATCAAAGAGAGTATATTAGATATTAAGCCAGTGGGAGAAGTGGATATTGTAGTATCATAATACTACTTTTTCACCTTATAGATCACCCCATACATCAAAGGTACATAGAACAAATTAAGCACCGTTGCCCAAGCAATACCAAATCCTAATGAAATCGCCATAGGTTGCAGGATAAGAGCTTGTCCACTGGCAAAAAACATTAGGGAAGAGAGACCAAGTACTGTGGTTACAGAGGTAAGAATAATGGGGCGTAAACGCATACCTGCTTTTTCAACCATCTCTTCATAACTTTGACTCCCTTTGACAAAGTCAAGCATAATGAGTCCATCATTCACCACTACACCTGCAAGTCCAATGATCCCCATAACTCCTGGCATAGTCATATAGATACCCATAAGCTTTGTACCCACCAATGCACCCAAAATAGAGAGTGGTATAGTAGAAAGGATGATAAGTGGTAACACCAATGAATTAAACATCCATACTAAAGTAATAAAGATAAGGAAAACAGCAATCATGGCTGCTTGTGACATCTCTTTTTTAAGTTTAGTATTCTCCTCCTCTTCTCCTTTAACAATGACCTTTACCCCTGACGCTTCTATCTCTTCAAGGAGAGGTTTCAGTTTTTCCATCACTTCCGTAGAGACAATCTTTTTACTCTCTACCCTTGCAAAAACAGAACGTACTTTGTCCCCATCCTCCTTAAAGATTTTGACAAAACTTTTTTGGTAAGTAAAATCACACACATCCCCCAATCTTACCACAGCCTGTCCATCGGGTGTTGTCAATTTGAAACTGGCTACAGCAGAAGCATCTTGCTTATAGATATCTTCTATCTTGACACGCACTAAGCCTTTGGTATTGAACATTTTGGCATACTCTGCTTTCAGGAATGACCCTCTAAGTACACGTATCACATACCCTTCACTAAAGCCCAAAGACTGACCATACTCATTGACTCTAAGTTTAAGCTCACGCTCACCCTCATTTGCATTGCTAGAGATATCTTCAACTCCTGCAATATATGAAAGATTCTCCTCTACTTTATGCAGTGCAAGTAGCATTTTTTTACTATCGGGGGAGGCAAAACCTATCTCAATATCATGCCCAACAATCCCAGTTTGCTGTACATAGACATTGAACTCTTCATACAGCTTCTTGCCTCCCACCTTTTTGTCTTTGAACTTCTCAACCACATCACGTTGCACCTCTTTAACGATCTGTTGTGCTTTCTTTTTTCGCACCATATCACTGTCATCATACTCTAGAGAAAAAATGGGGTTGATATATCTATCAAAAAAATTCTCTGGTGCTTTTTCATGCAAATTGATAAATATCTGAAAAAGATTATCACCTATCTCAAAACTTGCATCGGGGTTGAACTTAAATCCTATGACAGAAGTGACCGAATCAACAGCATTTTTGTCAAGTTTTGCCAACAGTGCCTCTTCAACTTGAGTGACATAGACTTCTGTCTGAGAGAGATCATTGTTAATATCTATTTTCCCATTCATATAGATCTGCTGTGCATCAAACTCAGGAAAGAGTTGAAACTTTGTGATCTTTGCCATACCGATAGTTCCAAGAACGATAAACAGTACCAAAGAGAGCAAAGAGAGCCATCTTCTCTTCAGGAGCGTATATAAAAAGTTTCTATATCCTGAAATAAATCTACTCCAAAAGCTACCCTCTTCATCTATATTCTCCACTTTCCCCATACTAAAGAACTCTTTCGCATGCAGAGGAAGAAAATAAAAAGCTTCAAACAGAGAGCTCAGCAATAAAATAGAGATCATCACAGGAAGCACTTGCATAAACATTCCCATCTTTCCACTCATAATAAGCAGTGGTAAAAAAGCAAACACTGTTGTCAATGTTGCAGTAAGTACCGCAGGAAACATCTCTAACGCACCATCTATGGCAGCCTCTCTTGGTTTTTTACCCATCTCCATATGGCGGTAGATATTCTCCGCTACAACAATGGCTTCATCCACCAACATACCCAATGCGATAAGTGCACCAAGCAATGTAAGCATATTGAGGCTATATCCTATCATATCTGCAGCAATAAGTGTGATCATAAAACTTGCAGGTATCCCTATGGCAACCACCCATGCAATACGGGAATTCACCGATAAAAAGAGTGCCAAAAAGACCAAGATCAATCCAAATAGAATATTGGAAGAGACAAGATTCAAACGGTTTTTAATCCAGACTGAGGTATCGGTATAGACTTCAAAACTGATATCTTTATATTTTTGGTTATACCCTTTTAAAAGAACTTTGATCTCTTTACTTAATGCAATGGCATTGCCTGCTTTATTTTTGTTAATATTGAGAGAGATATTGGGTTTTCCATTAAAGTGTGACAGTTGCGTAGAATCACCCAAGCCCAACTTTACAGTTGCAACATCTCCCAAACGAAAATGTTTTCCTCCTACACTTAAAAGAATGGATTCTAAAGCACTTTGAGACTTCTCTCCATTAATAGTCGATATGTAAAGGTGATCTCCCTGTCCATCAAGTGTCCCTGCAGGAAAGATGGAGGAGATCTGTCCTATAACCTGATAGACTGAAGATTTATCTAGCCCATAGGCATCAAGTTTTTTTTGATCAAGGGCTATCAGTACCTCATCTTCAGCATCTCCACGTATGGCTATACCTGAAAGGTCTTTAATCAGTGCCAATTTTCCTTTAAGATCATCTGCTGCATCAATTAATCTACTTTTTTCTACATCTCCAGAGATCGCTACAAGCAATAGAGGATAGTCATGTATCATAATTTTGGCGATAGGTTCATCCATATCTGAAGGTAAGTCACGCCTTACATTAGCAATAATATCTTTCACATCTGAGAGTACAAGTTGTGTATCATTTCCAGGTTTGATATCTGCTGCCAAATTAAAAAATCCATTTTGTATGGTAGTGTAGATTGTATCGATCTGGGAGAGACTTTTCAGTTCATCTTCTATCTGTGTGACTACCATCTTATCAAGAACATCTGCACTTGCACCCATATAACCACCATTTACAGAGATCTGATCAAGTGTGGATGCGGGAAATATCTCTTTAGCAATATTTTGATAAGCAAAGAGTGAAAGTAAGAGCATGAATGCCATTAAAATGTGGTTGATAATAGGCTTATCTACTGCAAATCGAATAAAACCTTTCATATAGCTACCTCTACTCTTCATTGATAACAAAAATCGTATCTGTTACCCTGTTCTTAAACTTTAATGCTTCAACATTTTGTCGAAGTATCACCTCTTCTGCTTTCAATGCTTCTACTTCTCTTTGTATTTTATTGACTACTTTACTCTCATAATAGATCTGATTGCTCAAATAGATCTTGATCATTGCCAAGATAAGGATGATACTTACAGACATCATAACAACACTTATCATACCAAAAGTAATACCATTGGGTGTGGCTTTCTTTTTTTTAGCTGTCATGCGTAAACCTGAAACTTCTTAATTTAGCAGAACGGCTTCTTGGGTTGATTTTAACTTCCTCTTTAGATGCTACAACAGGCTTGCGGGAGAGTGATTTACCCAATGCATGGTTTTTCCCACATGTACATCGCATCGCTTGCGGATCACAGATACAGGCGAGACTCCATTTTCTAAAACGGTTTTTTACCAAACGGTCTTCTAGAGAGTGAAAGGTGATCAAAGAGACCACTTCCCCTGCATAATGTTTTGCTTCAAGTGCATCAAGTAGTCCTTCTATCTCTCCTAGTTCATTATTGACCTCTATACGGATCGCTTGAAACGGGAGTGTTGCTGGATGTATCTTAGCACCCGAAGGGATAACACTTTGAATAATCTTGCTTAATGCCGCTGCACTCTCTATGGGAGCCTTGGCTCTAGTTTCCAAAATAACACCTGTAAGTTTTCGGTAACTTCTTACTTCACCATACACATCAAAGATATATTCCAGTTTCTCTTTAGAATATTCGTTTACCACTTCGTAAGCACTCAAGGATGCATGTGCATCCATACGCATATCAAGTGTTTCAGAGGAGAAAGAAAATCCCCGCTCTTTTTTATCAAGCTGTAAAGAGGAGACACCAAAGTCTGCAAGCAGTGCAGTTACAGGTGCCTCTTTTAATGTGGGTAGTACAGTTGCAAATGTTCCTTTGTAGAGTATACTTCTCTCCTTAAAGGGCTCCAGTCTTTTTTTGGAAAATGCCAAAGCTTCACTATCTCTATCTATACCGATATGCTTTAACTGAGAATATTTTTTGAGTATTTCAGAACTATGCCCTGCATATCCCAAGGTACAATCCACAAAGTAACCTTCATGCACATCTTTAAAGCTCTCTAATACTTCTTCTAAAAGTACCGGTATATGAGGAGTATTCACCTATTTCCCTTAACAAATTCTAATTTCTAATTTCTAATTTCTAATTTCCTTGTTATAATACCAAAATAATCCTAATAAAGGTTTCCAAATATGGCCAAACATCTCATAGACGATATCAAACATATTTCACTCTCCCTATTCAATAAAAACTTTTTTGGTGTCTATCATGGTTCTATCTCGGCAAGAGTAAGTGCTAGTGCTTTCATCATCAATTCCAAAGATACTATTTTGGATGAAGTCACAGAAGATTCACTCGTAAAGCTTGATTGCCAAAAGAGAGATTACCGCTGGAGTATGGCAAATGCAGATGTACACATCCATGAGCATATCTATGAGACGATCCCCAATGCCAAATATGTCAGCTATACGATGCCACCTTATGCTACAGCTTTTTCACTCAAACATGGGAAAGTAGCACCTCAAGATTATTATGGACAGAAAGTTTTAGGTGAAGTAGTGGTCTATGATCCTAGAAATATAGATGACTGGATAGAGCGAGCCCCTTATGAGATACCTCAATTTTTCCAAAAACACGATACCCATCTACTTTTAATTAAAGGCTTTGGTGTCATCTGTTATGACCGAGACATTACAGAGATGGCTAAGAAAGTTTCTATTTTGGAAAACTCTTGCAGACTGCTAGCACTTTCCGCAAACCTTTAGAAGGGAGTCTCTGTGTCTAAACAGCTTTTTGCCATCTTTGGAAACCCAGTTTCCCACTCCAGATCTCCACTGATGCATAACCTTGCTTTTAAAAATCTAGGCTTTAGTGGGTGCTACAACCGTTATAAACTTGAAGATGGAGAAAAACTCAAAGAGACATTTTTTTCTCTTGGCTTAAAAGGGATCAATATTACTGTACCACATAAAGAACATGCCTATCAAGCCTGTGATATATTGGATCCATTTGCCCAAAAAGTAGGTGCAGTCAATACCATTGTAGAAAAAAATGGGAAACTCTATGGATACAACACAGATGCACCCGGTTTTTTAAAAGCAATTTCCGAATTTAAAGAGGTAAAAACAGTACTGTTTTTAGGTGCAGGGGGTACAGCACAATCTACCTCTGCTGTTTTAAAAGATGAAGGGTACGAAGTTACGCTACTCAACAGAAGTGCTTCACGACTTGAAAAGTACAAAGTAGCAGGTTTTAAAACGTATACCTTTGATGACTTTGTTCCACACAGCTACGATCTGATTATCAATATGACTTCAGCAGGGTTAGAAGACAATGCTCTTCCTGCTCCCAAAGAGATACTAGAGCATATCATCCCAAAAACAAAAGCGTGTATTGATGTGATCTATGGAAAAGAGACACCTTTCCTGAAGCTAGCTAAAAGTTATGCTAAACCTACAAAGGATGGTGCAGATATGCTTCTCTATCAAGGCATTATTGCTTTCGAATATTTTACACAACATCAATACAGTTTTGAAGAGATACTGCCACATATGCGTCAAACATTTGACTTCAATTAACCTTGAGTGATTACAATACACATATAAAATACAAAGGTAGGAAATGATAAATATACTTATGATCGAAGATGATCCAGAATTTGCAGAACTTCTTAGTGAATATCTTTTACAATTCGATATGAAAATTACCAATTTTGAAGATCCTTTTTTAGGGCTAAGTGCGGGTGTAAAAAAGTATGATCTTATGATACTTGACCTTACTCTTCCAGGCATGGATGGACTAGAGGTCTGCGAAGAGGTCGTTCGTAAATATGATATGCCTGTGATCATCTCCTCTGCCAGATCTGATATTGGTGATAAAGTAAAGAGCTTTGAACTGGGTGCCTATGACTACCTACCAAAACCCTATGATCCAAAAGAGATGTACGCACGTATCATGTCCATTCTTAAACGTGTTGATAAAAATCAAAATACAAAAAATGCCCTTACTAAAAGTGATTTTGATATCAAGGGTGATACCATCTACTTCAAAGCAGAAGCTCTCTCTTTAACCCCTGCAGAATTTGAAGTTCTTTCACTACTTGTAAAGCATCAAGGCATGACCCAATCACGTGAGCAGATCATCAATACTTCAGGAACTATGAGTATAGATTCTCAAGGTAAAAGTCTTGATGTTATCATCTCCAAGATCCGCTCCAAATTAGGAGACAACAAACGAATACAAGCTGTACGTGGCATAGGATATAAGCTTGTTTAACGGCTTCAGGTCACTTAAAAGCAAGATAAAACTGATTTTCTCTGTTACACTTTTACTGCTTGCAATCCTTTTTGTAAGTTCTATCAAATATGATCGTATGAAACATGAAGAGAACAATGCCATGCATGAGAGGCTTGTCTCC
>Ga0256827_10003005_pt1 | contig 10760 bp, 5 predicted proteins | sample CV84metaG_FD_185977 | JGI IMG/M metagenome (GOLD analysis project Ga0256827, IMG submission 185977) | Hydrothermal vent microbial communities from East Pacific Rise, Pacific Ocean - CV84 | ecosystem: Environmental > Aquatic > Marine > Hydrothermal vents | place: Pacific Ocean: East Pacific Rise...
CTTTCGTTCTTACTTACATATTAGACCACCAATACGAGTATATGATTTAAATAAAGGATACGATGGACAATCAGGAGTTTATTATAGAGATAACTATGATTTGAAGTTTCGTCCAAACTCAACTTATGCAGAAAATAGTATAAGAATTTTACATCAAAAAAGTGATATTACAGAGGATGGGCATGTAAAAGATAAGCCTACACCCTATATTTTTGATGTTGTAAAAGTGGAGCCTGTCCAAGAGGCTTACGCTTCAGTTCTCGATGGAGTTGGATCAAACTATCCAACAAGAGATAGTGCAGATGAGAGAGTTATCGCCTTTGTTAGAAGTGGTAAAGCACCAAAAACACTGATTAATGATCCTTCTGAAGTAGGAGGATGGCCAACTATAAAAGGAGGCGAAGCTTTACTTGATAGTGATCATGATGGAATGCCTGATAGTTGGGAGCGTACTCATGGGTTAAATCCTGAAAATATAACTGATGGAAATCTTAAAACATTAAGTAGTTTAGGATACACGAATTTAGAGGTTTACTTGAATAGTTTGATTAAATAAAAACCATTTTTAACACTTTTTTCTTAAAAAAAATATTTATATTTATAAGCATATAAATATGTTATAATTGAGCTAGATTTAAAACCTAATAAAGGTTTATATCTAGAATAAAAAAAAAGGAAAAGGTGTTTATGTATAGGATATTTGGATTAATGAAAGTAGTCATTGTTGGGATAACAGTTTGTACTACTTTAATATTCTCATCCCAACAAGAGGGTAAAATTTTAAAAATTAGTACCCCCTTAGAGTTTGGAGATGTTAAAGTTGGGGAGAGTTTAGTAAAAGAGCTAACTCTATTAAATGAAGGGGATAGTGATTTAACTATCTACAAGTTAAGATTTCATGAAAATTTAAATGGCGTTTATCATGGAGAGTGGAGTGGTATTATTCCTCCTAACTCTTCTAAAGATATAAATATAACCTTTTCTCCTAGTGAAAATAAAGCTTACGATGGATTGGTTTATGTTGAATCGGATAGAACAAATAGTGGAGATTATGACTCTCTATTAAGAGGAGTGGGGGTTGACTCTATAGCTACAGATGAAAAATCAGAGGGTTCTGATATTACAAAAACATTAGAGTTTGGATCTCCATTGGATTTTAGCACAGTAAAAATAGGATCCACTTCTACTCAAAGTCTTCTTCTCAAAAACAGTGGGAATACGCCATTAACAATATATGGATTCCGATATCATGATAGATTGAAGGGTGCTTATTCTGGAAATTGGAGTGGTCTTATTCTTGCAGGAGAATCTAAAAATGTATCTATAACTTTTTCTCCTAATAGTGCTGAAGAGTACACAGGATTAGTCTATGTTGAGTCTGATCGAACTAATATAGAGAAAGATAGAAGCCAACTATTAACAGGTCAAGGGGAGTTTGACAGTAGTACAGCTGAACCTCAGATATTAAAAGCTTTTCCAACTGCAGAAGGTTCAGGAGCTAAAACAGTTGGAGGAAGAGGCGGAAGAGTAATAGAAGTTACAAATCTTAATGCCTCTGGTGCAGGAAGTTTCAAAGAGGCATGTGAAGCAGAAGGAAAGAGAACTATCGTCTTTAGAGTAGGGGGTACAATAGATCTCAATGGGGCAGAGATAATAATTAGAAATGATTATTTGACCATTGCAGGACAGACCGCTCCAGGCGAAGGAATCCAGTTAAAGAACGGTGGAATAAGCATTCGAGCGAATGAAGTGATTGTTCGTTATTTGAGAATACGCCCTGGACCTGCAGATACAATGATAGATGCACTAAATATTGTTTCTCCTAGCCGACATGATAGAAAGAAAAATGTAATAATAGACCATGTATCTGCATTTTGGGGAGTAGATGAGACTATGAATGGAGGGTCATTTTTTAATAATGTAACTTTACAATGGTCAATAATAGCAGAGGGACTACACTGTTCAATCTATGATAATGCAGGAGTTCCAGAGAGTTGGGCACCTTGTACAGAGATAGATGGAACAGATAGATGGGCTCATAGTAGAGGTTCAATGGTTAACTCAGATAGTCGAGATATTACCTATCATCATAATTTACTCTATAGAAACTATAAAAGAAATCCACTGATTCAGAGTTCGGATGGGAATATTATCAATAATGTAATCGTGAACTATCAATATCAGGTTTTCATTGAACCTTTCGAAGAGAAAGTTAGAGCAAATTTTATAGGAAACTATTTTCGTTCTTACTTACATATTAGACCACCAATACGTGTCTATGATTTAAATAAAGGATATGATGGACAATCAGGAGTTTATTATAAAGATAACTATGATTCAAAGTTTCGTCCAAACTCAACCTATGCAGAAAATAGTATACGAATTTTACATCAAGATAGTGATGCTATAGGAGATGGGCATGTAGAAGATAAGTCTACACCTTATACTTTTGACATTGTAAAAGTAGAATCTGTAGAAGAAGCTTATACTTCTGTATTAAATAAAGTAGGTGCAAACTATCCTAAACGAGATAGTGCAGATGAGAGAGTTATTGCTTTTGTTTCAAGTGGTAAGGCACCCAGTACACTCATTAATGATCCTTCTGAAGTAGGAGGATGGCCTATCATTAAGGGCGGTATCGCTCCAATTGATAGTGATCATGATGGTATGCCTGATAGTTGGGAGCAAAGTAAAGGGTTAAACTTATCTGATGGAGATGATGGAAATAGTCAATCTTTAAGTGATATAGGTTATACCAATCTTGAGATATATCTGAATGAACTTGTTCAGTTAATATAAAGTTTTCTCGATAAAGCCACCTTTTTGAGGTGGTTTTTAACTAATTTTTAAATTTTTCCTCTATAAAAAACTTTTTTCTTCTACTCTTTTTTCAATTTCAAAAAAATTATCTAAAAAAACTACAATTTTTTGTGTTACTTTTTCGCTTTTTAATCTTTTATTTTTATAAAAAAATATAGAAAAATACTCTTAAAAAAGAGCTACTTCTCTAATATTTGAATATTTTTAGCTTTATACCACATATTTATTTTATTACCTTATGAATAAAAATTATAAAAAAAGAAAATTTTACTTTAAAAATTCTTTTTTTAAATTGAAAGATTGCTTATATAGAATGATTTGATGAATATTAATGATTTTTTAAAGATAATTCTTTATAATAAATAAAATATTTTAATTAAAATTAACTAAATTAAATAAAAATAACTTAAAGAAAATATTTATTATTTAAAAATAATATAAAAATATGTTGTTTTATGATATATTACTTTTAAATCTTAAGTGAAATTGAGATTTAGATATATTATTAAGGATAAAATATGCAAAAATTATTTAAATTATTTGCTGGGTTACTGGTTAGTTTGATGTTTGTTTCAACAGCATCTTTTGGTGTTGGCGAGACACGAATTTTACAATTTGAGAATCCTCATTCTGCTTTAGATTTTGAAGAAGCTTGTATTGGGTCATCTGTTACAAAACAGTTAAAGTTATTGAACAATGGGAATAGTTCTTTGACAGTTACTGATATCAGATTTCATGATAATCTTGATGGAGCGTATGTTTCAGATTTTCCAGGAAGCCTAGTAATAGAGGCAAACAGTTCAGTAATGGTAAATATTACATTCACTCCAACTGCAGAGCAACCTTACCTAGGGCTAGTTTACGTTGAGTCAGATAGAACAAATGTTGATCAAGATAGAAGTCATGTATTGAGTGGTACTGGTACAACAGCTTGTCCTGTTGAAAGTAAAATTTTAGCATTTGCAAATCCTCACTCTCCATTAGATTTTGGCGATGAAGTTTGTATTGGAAGCTCTGTTTCCAAAGTATTGACACTTTTCAACAATGGAACAGCTCCTTTAACTGTTACTAGTATTAGATTCCATGAGAATCTTAATGGTGCGTATGTTTTAAATTCTGCAGGAAGTTTTGTTATTGATGCAAATGGTTCAGCAGATGTAAATATTACATTTACTCCAACTGAAGCAGTACCTTCTATTGGTCTAGTTTATGTTGAATCTGATAGAACAAATATTGAGCAAGATAGAAGTCACTTATTAAGTGGTACAGGTGTTGACTGTGGTTTAGGAGTTGTAGCTCCTTCTGAAGATACTAGAATTTTAGCATTTGAAAATCCACACAGTGCATTAGATTTTGGAACAGCATCAACTTGTACTCCATCGACTCAAGCATTAACACTTTTCAATAATGGAAATAGTCCTTTAGCTATTACTGATGTTAGATTCCATGAGAATCTTGAAGGTGCATATACTTCAGATTTTCCAGGAAGTTTAGTAATCGAAGCAAATAGCTCAGCTGTTGTAAATATTGACTTTACACCAACTGCAGAGCAACCTTATGTAGGTTTAGTTTATGTTGAATCAAACAGAACAAATACAGACCAAGATAGAAGTCATGTATTAAGTGGTATGGGTGTAGCATGTACAGATGATACTGGTACTGCAGATACTAATGGAACTAAAATCTTAGCATTTGAAAGTCCTCATACTCCATTTAATTTTAATGATGTAGATGTTAACACTAGTGTAACTCTACCATTCAAAATTATGAATACAGGTACAGATCCTCTAACTGTTAATGAAGTTAGATTTCACTCTAGTTTAGAGGGTTCTGTTACAACAGATTTTACTCCTGATGTAGTGATTCCTGCAAGTGATTTTATATTAGTAAATCTTACTTTTACACCAACTGCAGAGCAAACTTATGCAGGTTTAATTTATGTTGAGTCAGATAGAACAAATGTAGACCAAGACAGAAGTCTTCTTCTTGTTGGAACAGGAATAAATTAGAGTTTTATTTCTAATTTATTTCAATTTTAAATCCCTCTCATAGAGAGAGGGATTTCTCTTCTTTTTACTTTCTTATTAAAACTTTCTCCTCTACATCTATAATTCATAAAAGATAATCTCTCTAAAAATTTATTCAATTATTGGTTTTTTATTAAAAAAATAAACTATTATTAACAATTTTAAATGTTATTTTCTTAAAAATAACATTTAAATACATAAAATAATAGGAATAATTAAAAAATTATGTTATATTACTTTCTAATCTTAAGTATGACTAAGATTAATATATGTATTAAGGATAAAATATGCAAAAAATATTTAAATTATTTGCTGGATTAATTTTTGGCTTGATGTTTGTTACAACAACATCTTTTTCTGTTGGCGAAGGGGAGACTCGAATTTTACAATTTGAAAATCCGCATAGTGCATTAGATTTTGGAACTGTGGCTGTGGGCACCTCTGTGACAAAAGAGTTAAAACTTTTAAATATTGGAAATAGTGATTTAACTGTTAACCAAGTTCGATTTCATGAAAATCTTGATGGGATGTATACTTCAGATTTTGGAGGAACATTAATTGTACCTGCTGGTGGTTTTGCAATTGTAAACATTACCTTTACTCCAACTCAAGAGCAACCATATATGGGACTGGTTTATGTTGAATCAGATAGAACAAATATTGTTCAAGATAGAAGTCATTTACTGAAAGGTGAAGGAGATACTGATCCTAGTATTACACGAGTTTTACAGTTTGAAAATCCTCACTCTCCTGTAGATTTTGGAAATGTTTGTCTTGGTTCATCGGTAACAAAAGATTTAAAACTTATGAATACAGGAAATAGTCCTTTAACTATTAACGAAGTTAGATTCCATGAAAATTTAAATGGAGCATATGTTTCTGATTTTACTCCTAATGTTGTTATTCCTGCTGGTGGCTTTACTATTGTGCATATTACTTTTACACCAACAGCCGTTGAGCCTTATATTGGTTTGGTTTATGTTGAATCAGATAGAACAAATATCGATCAAGATAGAAGTTTATTATTAAATGGTAATGGTGTCTCTACTTCTTCTTGTGGAGCTAGTGAAACCAGAATCTTAGCATTTGAAAATCCTCATACTGCATTTAACTTTAATGTTGTTCCTGTTGGTACTTCTGTGACAAATCAGTTAAAAATCATGAATACAGGAACAGCTCCATTAACCATTAATGAAGTGAGATTTCATGAGGTTCTTGAGAATGCCTTTACTACAGACTTTACTCCTAATGTAGAGATTCCTGCAGGTGGTTTTATTATGGTAAATATTACTTTTACACCAACTGTAGAAAAAATCTATACAGGTTTGGTTTATGTTGAATCAGATAGAACAAATACGGCACAAGATAGAAGTCTTCTTCTCTTGGGAGCAGGAACAAACTCTTCTCCTTTATAATAAATAATTATATTATCAAATCCTCTCTATTCTCAATAGAGGGGAAAGTTATTTTTAGATAAAATTTCCCTCTCATTCTAAATTCTTCATATTTTCTTTATTTATGTTTATTTTTATTGTTTATTATTTGGAATAAATGTTATAATACATTTATTAAGAACTAAAAGGAAATATATGAAACAGTTAATACAAAGTTTTAAGACAGGAGAGCTAGGTTTATTTGATGTTCCTGCTCCTGTATGTCAAGAGAATGGTGTTTTGGTAAAGACAACAGTTAGTCTTGTAAGTGCAGGAACTGAAAAGATGCTTGTTGATTTTGCTAAAAAATCTATGTTGGCAAAAGCAAAAGATAGACCAGATTTAGTAAAGCAAGTTGTAGATAAGATGAAAAAAGAGGGTGTAAAGAATACACTTGAAAAAGTTTTTACTAAACTTGATACACCTATTCCTTTGGGTTATAGCCTTGCGGGTCAGGTTATCGAAGTGGGTCAAAATATGAGTGGAATTAATATTGGAGATAGAGTAGCTTGTGGTGGAGCAGGTTATGCCAATCATAGTGAAATTAATTATGTTCCTAAAAATCTAATGGTTAAAATTCCTGAAGGTGTAGATGATATTGATGCTTCATTTGTAACTGTTGGAGCTATTGCTCTTCAAGGGGTACGTCAAACAGAACCAAAACTAGGAGAGAGAGTAGCAGTTATAGGGTTAGGTCTTCTTGGACAACTTGCGGTTCAGCTTTTGAAAGCTAATGGATGTAAGGTTATTGGTAGTGATGTCGATCCTGACAAGATTGCTTTAGCGAAAAAGCTTGGAGCAGATGAAACATGTCATGCGGGGGATTTAATTAAGCAAGCAAACGAGTTTACTAACGGATATGGTGTTGATGCTGTTATTATTGCTGCCTCTACTGCATCAAATCAACCTGTTATTGATGCTGCTGAAATCTCTAGAATGCGTGGTAGAGTTGTCTTTTTAGGTATGGTTGGAATGGATATTCCTCGGAATGATTATTATAAAAAAGAGTTAGATCTTAGACTCTCAATGGCATATGGACCTGGAAGATATGATCCAGATTATGAAGAGAAAGGTATTGATTACCCTTATGACTTAGTTCGTTGGACAGAGCAGAGAAATTTTGAGGCATTTTTAGGTCTTATTGAAGAGGGAAAAATTTCTCCAAAAGAGTTAATTACGCATACTTATGATTTTGATAATGCCATGACAGCATATGACTTACTTGAAGGAAAAATTCAAGAGAAGTACCTTGGTATCGTTTTAGAGTACAAAAATGATATTAATTTAACTGAACATAAAATAGTTCAACGAACAGATAAAGCAATCAGCAATAAAAAGGTCAATGTCGGGCTTATTGGTGCAGGAAACTTTACAAAGTCTGTTATTTTACCAAGTATTGAAAAAGTGGGTGGTTTTGAGTTGGTAGGTGTCTGTACCGCAACAGGTGTTAGTGCAGAGGGAACAGGCAAGAAGTACAACTTCAAGTATATTACAACAGATAGTCGTGAAATTTTTTCAAACAGTGATATCAACTCTGTATTAATAACCACCCAGCATCATCATCATGCCTCTTTGGTTCAAAAGGCAATTGAGAGTGAAAAACACTGTTTTGTTGAGAAGCCACTCTGTATTTACGAAGAGGATTTAGAAGCTTTAAATGATATGTATAGTGGAAAATCTATTGTTCAAGTAGGGTTTAATAGACGATTTTCTCCAATGATTGAAAAAATGAAAAAAGAGATAACAGGAGCTATTTCTGTAAATTATAGAGTAAATGCAGGTATTATTCCAAAAGATGTATGGATTCAAGACCGAGAATTAGGTGGAGGACGTATTATTGGAGAGGCTTGTCATTTTATAGATACTTGTAGTTTTCTTATTGATAGTGAAGTTGTTTCTGTGTATGCCACAACTATTAAAAAAGATAATCAATCAATTCCCGATGAAGATAATGTAAATATTGTTTTAAATTATAAAAATGGAAGTACTGCGACGATTGCTTATTATGCTTATGGTGATACAACCATGCCTAAAGAGTATATTGAAGTATTTGGAATGGGTGTAAGTATGGCAATGACTGACTTTAGAGAGTTGCATATTTTTGCTAATGGAAAAGATAGAAAAGAGAAAAGTGCTAATCAAGATAAAGGGTTTGTGAATGAGTTTAAAGCGTTTAAAGAGGCTGTGAAAACAGGAACGCCTGCTATATCATTTGAATCTATATATAATACAACAAAGACCACATTTAAGATTCTTGAGTCTATAAATTCAGGAACGGTTATCCGTGTTCAATAAGCAACTTCGTCTTGTTAATACAGTTAAATTTTTAAAGCCTATACAGATATACTATAGGCTTTACTATTTTGGTCGAAATAGAGCAAATAAACTGTTGTCTAAAGAGACACCTTTTCTTAAAATCTCAAAAAGCACTCCTTTAAAACTTCAAAAATCTATCCATATAGTTAATTGCTATACTTCTAATAAAAATTTTACATTTTTAAATTTAAACAAAAAGTTTGAAGATAAAATTGATTGGAATTATAATGGTTATGGGAAATTATGGACATATAATTTAACCTATTTTGACTATCTTTCTCAGGAGAATATTGAGGGAGAGTCTCTTATTAATGATTTTATTGAGAATATTAACTTAGTAAATGATGGGTTAGAGCCTTTTCCTATTAGTTTAAGAGGAATTAATTGGATTAAATATCTCATTTATAATAGTATTAAAAATCCAAAGATAGATAATAGCCTCTATGCTCAATATTATATACTATTGGACTCTTTAGAGTATCATCTTTTAGGAAATCATCTATTAGAGAATGGATTTTCTCTTCTTTTTGGAGCTTACTATTTTAGAGATGAAAAACTCTATAAACATGCTAAAAAAATTTTAGTTTCAGAGCTTAATGAACAAATTTTGGATGATGGTGGACACTTTGAACTATCGCCTATGTATCATCAAATTATGCTTTTTAGAGTACTTGATTGCCTTAATCTTATTAATAACAATGAGTGGAAAAATCAAGAGTTATTAAATTTATTTACTCAAAAAGCTCAAATAATGTTAGGTTGGTTAAAAGAGATAAGTTACAGAGATGGAACAATTCCTCTATTTAATGATAGTAGTAATAAAATTGCTCCAACGACTTATCAGTTAAATACCTATGCAGACAGATTAGAACTTCATCCACAAGTTATAAACCTAAAGAGCAGTGGATATAGAAAATTTACAGATGATAATTTTGAACTGTTTGTTGATGTTGGAGAGGTTGGTGCGAGTTATATTCCTGGACATGCACATAGTGATACTTTTAATTTCGAATTGAGTTTAAAAGAGAAACCTTTTATTGTGGATACAGGTTTAAGTACTTATGAAACATCTCCACGTCGTAGTTTTGAACGTTCAACCTCTGCTCACAATACGGTAGAGATAAATAGTAAAAACCAAAGTGATGTTTGGGGTGGTTTTAGAGTGGCGAATAGAGCCTCTGTGATTACTTTAGAGGAAGACTCTACTTTTGTTGAAGCAACCCATAATGGCTATGAAAAAGATGGAGTTTTTCATACACGAAGATGGGAAGTTGAGTCTAATAAGATTATTATTGAAGACTCTTTAACTAACGAAGTAGAGGCTATTGCAAGATTTCATTTTCATCCATCAATAACAGAAAATGAGATTTTAAAAAGAGTTACTTTTGAAAAATTTGATTATAAAATAACTAGTTATATGTTTTCTCCAGAGTTTAATACTCAGATAGAAGCAAAGGTTCTTGAGGTCTCTTTTACTAAATCACTAAAAACAACAATTTCTATTGTTTAATTAAAAAATATAGAGTCTTTAGACTCTATATTTCTCATTTTTATTATTACTATTTTTCTCGAAAGAAGAATAGTGCTAAGCCTGATGTTAAGATTATTAACAAGAAGATGCTTAAGAGATTTAATGTTCCTACGGAGTCATTTTTATATGCAGGACAACTGCATGGGGTAGAGATAACAATCTTTCCTACTTTGGAGTAGATAGTGTTATTACTGCATCTCTCAGAGCCTTCAATAATATAGTATATCGGACTTGGGGTTTTTCCATCAAAAGAGTCATCTGCTTTAAATACAACTTTATTATTCTCTATACTCCATATACCTTCATTTGGAACAGTTAAACTATTAAAGGTCATTATCTCTGTAATCGTTTTATCGGTATTCCAATATTTTTCTCCATCAACAGTTGTTATAAACTTAAGGTGTTGACCCTCTTTAATTCCAATATCATTACCCAATACATCAATAATGGTTGTTGCACTATTTTGATTTGCTTCTTGTGTATCATCATTAACTTCTACTTCTGAACACTCAATCGTTTCAATATAATGAAAAATACCCATATCAGTAGAGTTGTTATCTGAATTTAGATGAATATTTGTAACTTGACCATTACTATTTGCATCTGAATCTAGAGTATCATTACCACCTTGAT
>Ga0256827_10003006_pt1 | contig 10758 bp, 10 predicted proteins | sample CV84metaG_FD_185977 | JGI IMG/M metagenome (GOLD analysis project Ga0256827, IMG submission 185977) | Hydrothermal vent microbial communities from East Pacific Rise, Pacific Ocean - CV84 | ecosystem: Environmental > Aquatic > Marine > Hydrothermal vents | place: Pacific Ocean: East Pacific Rise...
ATTACTTAAATAAATCAGCTAAGGCATCTGTATTGGTTGTCTTTTCTGGTTCAGATGAGCCTTTTGATGAACCACCATCTCCTCTTCTATCTGTTATACCCTCTATCTCATTTAGTTCAATGGTATAGCCTGTAAGCATAGATGCTAGACGAATGTTAATTCCACTTCTTCCAATAGCTTTTGCCTTTTGGTCTGAGGTTATATTTATTAAAACTTTTTTCTCTTTTTTATCAGTAATTTTTAGACTTTGAATAATTGCAGGAGAGAGTGAACGAGTAATGAATACCTCAGGGATAGGAGAGTAGTCTATACAGTCGATATTTTCTCCATCTAGTTCACTACTTACAGCGTTGATTCTCACACCTTTTACTCCTACTGCTGCACCAATTGGGTCTATATTTGGAAAGTCTGTTTTTAGAGCTATTTTTGCTCTTTGCCCAGGGATTCTTGCAGTGGCTACTATCTCTACAGACTCATCAGCAATCTCTGGAACTTCTTTTTCCATAAGTTTCTCTAAGAATTTAGGAGATGTTCTAGTAAGCTCTAGGAACATTCCAAATTCTGGGTCTATACTTACATAACGTAGTAGGGCTTTTACAGTATCACCAATTTTGAACTTTTCACCCTTTATTCGGTTTCTTTGGCTTAAAATACCTTTTAGTTCACCAATCTCTATAAATGTATTCTCTTTGTCATCAATACGGTTAACAGTTCCAAACATAACCATACCGACTTTTTCTCTGTATTTTTCAAATAGGTCTTGCTCTACTTGTCTTTGAATATGATACTGTAACTCCCTAAATAGGTTATGAGAGGCAGTACGACCATGCTCTTCTAAGATAAAATCACTTCGTAACTCATCTCCTAGTTCAATATCCGTTCCATACTCCTCTTGGGCTTTAGATAGTGTAATCACGGCATCAGGCATATCTGTAACCCTCTCATCATTATCTTTTACTACTGTAATAATCTGTTCAACATGATAATCTCTTATATCCATATCAACTGTAGCTTTAAAGTCTGAACTGTAGCTGGTACAGCGTTTTGCAGTTTTAATAAGTGCCTCTTTAAAAGCATCTACTGCTGATTCTAATGAGATGTTTTTCTCGTGAGCCATCGCTTCGATAATATCAACTATTTTTTCCATATCTAATCCTTTTTTATTCTCTGTACTTAACAATGTGTTACAAAAGTGTGTGAATTTGTCGCTTGTTTGAAGAGTTGAATTATAGCTAAACTTCCCTTTAAGTAAAAAGGGTATAATAATTTTAAACATAAATATAATATATTGTATATATTTTTAAGGAATGGAAGAATTATGAAATTAAAAGTGGCAAGAGCATCAATCACGGCTAAACCAAAGTTAATTGAGGTAGATAAAATTGAAGAAGATTTAGAAAAAAAGTCTATTTTTTACTTTGACAAGGATAACTCACATAAAGAGTTAAAGGCATTAATCGAATATTTTGAGGCTAAAGAGTACTCTGTTTATATGAGAGAGGTAAAATATGGTTTAAATGATGATGAATTTATATACGAAGTTCATATTGTTAAGTAGGAATTGCTAACTTTTAAGAGTGTTTTAACAGATAGATTTAATTGCAAATAAATTAACTAGAAAATGAATTAATAAAAAAATGAATTATAAAAAACTTTATATTGAAACGTTAGGCTGTGCTATGAATGTTCGCGATAGTGAACATATGATTGCTGAACTCAATAAAAAAGAGCCATATGAGCTTACGGATAAACTAGATGATGCAGATTTGATAATTATCAATACCTGCTCTGTACGAGAGAAGCCTGTCTCTAAACTCTTTTCAGAGATAGGTGTTTTTAATAAGTATAAAAAAAAGTCGGCAAAGATAGGAGTTACAGGTTGTACTGCTTCTCATCTTGGTAGAGATATTATCAAAAGAGCTCCCTCTGTAGATTTTGTACTTGGAGCTAGAAATGTATCTAAGCTTTCAAAAGTCATTGATAAAAGACACGCTGTTGAGGTAGATATTGACCATGATGATAGTATGTATGCTTTTGGTGAGTATCGTACTAACCCTTTTAAGGCTATGGTAAATATCTCTATGGGATGTGATAAGTCTTGTACATACTGTATAGTTCCTGCTACTCGTGGAGATGAGGTCTCCATACCTTCAGATTTGATTATCGGTGAGATAAAAAAAGCTGTAGATACAGGTGCAAAAGAGATTATGCTTTTGGGTCAAAATGTTAATAACTATGGTAAATATTTCACCTCGGAGCAGGAGAGGTGTAACTTTACACAACTACTTCAAAAAATCTCTGCTATTGATGGGTTGGAGCGTATACGTTTTACATCTCCACATCCACTACATATGGATGATGAGTTTTTAAATGAGTTTGCCTCTAACCCTAAAATATGTAAGCAGATTCATGTTCCATTACAGAGTGGTTCAACCTCTTTGTTAAAAGAGATGAAGCGTGGTTACTCAAAAGAGTGGTTTTTGAACCGTTGTGAAAAAATTAGGCGACTCTGTCCAGAGGCTACTATATCTACAGATATTATTGTAGGCTTTCCAAATGAGAGTGATAAAGATTTTGAGGATACAATGGATGTTTTGAACCAAGTACGGTTTGAACAACTATTCTCTTTTAAATACTCTGCTCGACCACATACAGCAGCAGCTAACTATGAGAATCAAATCTCTAATGAAATCGCTTCGGCTCGATTGACTAGATTACAAGCTAGACATACAGAGATAGTTGATGAGGTAATGGATGCACAGATGGATAAAACTCATATGGTCTATTTTGATGAATTAAAAGCAAACGGAAGAGTCTCAGGTCGAAGTGATGATGGAAAACTATTTTTTGTAGAGGGGAGTGAAGAGCTTCTAGGTCAGATAAAGCCAGTTTTAGTAACTAAAACTTCCAGAGGTGCATTAGACGGGACTGTTTCTTAAGTGAGTAGTTATAAAGAGATTAAAAAGAGTTTTCTACGAAAGAGTAGTTTGATTTTTGTTCCTTTTTTACTATTTATGCTAATGAGACTTCTGTGGTTCACATATAGAAAAAGGTATCACTTTATAGATGAGCCTATTATGGAACAGTGTATTGCTGTAACATGGCATGGAGAGCTACTAATCTCTCCACAGGTCTATAAAAAACTTAGAAAAGATACCTCTACCTCTGCTATTATATCTCAACACTATAATGGTGAAATTATTGCAAAAACATTAGGCTTTTTTGATATAAAACCATTAAGAGGTTCATCTAAACGGGGTGCAAAATCGGTTTTGATTAATGCTATAAAAGCTATAAAAAATGGTAATAGTGTTATGATAACTCCTGATGGTCCAAGGGGTCCTAGACATAGTATGAGTGACGGTGCAGTAGCCTTAGCTCTTCGCTCAAAACTGCCAATCATGGTAGTAAATTACAAGGCTAGTCGATACTGGCAGTTAAAAAGTTGGGATAGGTTTGTTATTCCTAAACCATTTGCTACTATAGAGCTTTATCATTACATCCTAGATTTGAGTAATATGGATAAAATAGAAGCGAAAAAACATCTTCAATTAGTAATGAACAAGCACACACTTTAAAATTATAAATTTCACCTCTAAATATAAAATTAAAGCAATTTTTAAGATTAAACTTAATATTCTTTTAAGTATTTAGAAGAATATGAGAATAAAATATTTAGTTTAATAAAAAAAAACATAAATAAAAAATAACATAAGGAATTAGTTATTTAAAAATGGCTATAATAGATGACTGGTTTGAAAAAAATATTAAATTAATATAGTCAAACACATCCATTATGTGATGCAAAGAATTTGTAACGTAGGAGTAAAAGTGTGAACAATAAACATAAATATGTAACCATAACCCATTATAAAGAGAGAGAGTTTTATTTTTTAAATTATGCTATTCAAACAACAGACGGTTTTATATCAAAAGAGATTGAACAGTTTCATGAGACAGATAGAGAAAAATTTATTGAGAGAATTCGTGAACTACAAGAGGAGTTTCCTAATAATCAAGTTATCTCTATCTCTCTTTTAGCTAATCAAACTATTCATCAAGAAGAGGATAGAAATAGAGCCTCTGCCGAGATATTTCCACATAATTTTGTTGTTCAAGATAAGATTGATGTTGGTGATATACCTACAACACTCTACTTCTCACCTTTTGCTATTTTGTATCAACAGTATAAAGATGGTTTAAGTGATGACCTTAAATTAATTATTGGATATTTTGATAGAAAACTTTTTATGATGTTTGCTACTATAGATAAAATACATCAAAGTTGGACAATTGGAACAAGAGGATTGAGTGAGAAACAGATAGCAGACCGTGTTTATAAAAGTATGCAAGCTTACTATAAGATATCATATAGCTTTGCTGACCATCTTGATATGTTAGTATCTGATGAATCTCCAAAACTATTAAAAGTGTTACGTGAAGAGTTGTCTTTGCATATTGATTTAACACAAAATAGTATTCATAATCTACTACATGATATGGGAAGTAGTGATGAGAAAGCTCATAACTCTTATATTAAAACTTTTAAAAAGATTGAATCTATTAAAAATGTTTCAGAGCCAAAATTAGATGTAGATAAAGATGATTTTGAGAGAAAACATGTACTTGATGATAAGTTAGATGATATTACTCTACTCAAAAATAAAGATAAAGGTTTTATGGAAAAGGTAAAAGGGATGTTCTCTAGTTCACCCTCTACAGAGGGTGGTTTTTTGAGTCGCTCTTTAACCTCTACCTTACCACTTATTGCTGTATTTGCTATGGGAGGATTTTTTTATGTTCAAAATCAAGAGATTACTAATAAACTTTTTCTAAAAGATACACAAATTTTAGCACAGCATACCAATATTGAGTTAGCAAAAGTATCTGATAATGTTTTTTCAGCTATGGGAAAAAATGCAGAGTTAAAAAAGGCAACACTTTCCACTAAAAATATTGATATCAAGGGAATTGTTTGGGGAATTGAACCTCTAAAAAATAGCTTAAATGAGATTTATAGTAATGGAAAATTTGATATTAAACCGTTAGAGAATTTTATGACAGAATTTACATTCAAGTCGAAATAAGGGAGGTGGATTATAATGAAAAAACTTAAAACAATATCATTAATGACAAAAATTTGGTTTGTGGTATCTCTCTTAATTCTTCTTTTATGGGTTATTCCTACAATGGTCTCTTTTTATAAGAAACAGAAGATATATGATGCTAAAGTTGAAGAGCTTAAGGTTTTGGATAAACGAGATGCAGTACACTCCGAAACAAAACCTTTTCATGCAGGTATGTTTAAAAAAGATGCAGAGAGATACTTCTCTAGTGTAGCAGTTGATTCAATTGCTAATAATGAGTATGAGGTAGAGATAGTAATGGATAAAAGTAAAATATCAACATTTAACTCCTTTCTCAAAAAGATTTCACTTGACTATGCTATTAGCATAGAAGATACGCTTCTTTTTAAGGAGATAAATGACTCAATGAGTGTTAAGATGGTTTTAAAGCCTTATTTATAACATCTATCTCTATCTTTTCTATATAGATATATCCTCTTATCTTCGAGGGTATTTTTGCTATACGATATAGCTCTTTATATTTTTTAGGTATAGCTTTTTTAATATAAGGGGCGATATATATTATATTCTCTTTTTTCTCAATAGCCCATAGTCCTGCAATAACTATAGAAGTCTCAACTTTAATTTCAGCTCTCTGTCCTGATGATAGGATATAGCCCAATTTCTTTAGATATTTATCAACAATACGAACAGCACCTATCTGACTTTTTAGCTCTAAGATATATAGTTTTTTATGATGAAAATTCTCTTGGTAGCCACTTATTAACAGCTCCTTATCCTCTTTTATATACTCAAAGCTTTTTTGAATTCCAGATTTATATTTTTTAATAAGTTTATCTGAAAAATTATTTCTAAAATAGTTTCTCTCATACTTCTCATCTAAATTACTAGAGTCAATAAAATATTTAAATCTATTACTCTTTAAATATCTTAGTAGTTCATCTTTTGAATGATGGAGAATAGGACGTATTAGAGTATACTCTTTTCGCATAGATAGACTATTTAAGCCTATTAACTCACTAGCACCTGACCCTTTTGTTAAACGCATTAAAAACCACTCTAATTGGTCATTTAATTGATGTGCTGTAATAAGATTATCATATCTCTCCTTTCTCATAATATCATCAAAAAAACTGTATCTAAAATCTCTAGCATTTTTCTCAAAATTGTTCTGAAAGTAGGGTGCTTTTTTGGTATATAGTTTTAAATTATATTTTTGAGCCAACTCAATAGCATACTTCTCCTCCTCTATACTCTGCTCTCGTAAACCATAATTAATAAGTGCGATATCAAAAGAGATACTATTCTCTAAGAGTAAAAAAAATAGAGCAGAAGAGTCAACCCCTGCTGAGAATGCCAAAAGATTTTTGCCCTCTTTTAGTTTGGTTAATTCACTAAGATGGAGCATTATAGCCACCAAACACGAAACTTTCTTTTTTTTATCTTTCCATTTTTTAGACCATTAAATGCTTTTTTTATAACATTTTTGTTTATAGCTACATAGGAGTGAGTATCAAATATATTTATTTTACCTATATCTTTTACATCTAAGCCTATATCTTTACATAGTGTTCCAAGAATATCACCTGCTCTTAGTTTTTTCTTTTTTCCACCTTCTATAGATAGTGTGCCTACCTCTCCTTGCATATAGAAGTTTTTGTTAATTTTTAACTCTTTGATATCGTTTAGTTGTAGGGTAGGGCGAATCTCATCTATTTTATTCTTTTCATACTCATTACAGATACTTACAGCTATTCCATCTGCTCCTGCTCTTCCTGTTCTTCCAATACGGTGTGTATACTCTTCTGTTTTATGTGGAAAATCATAGTTTATAATAAGCTCAACACTCTCTATATCTAAGCCTCGTGAAGCTAAATCTGTGGCTACAAGGATAGGTAGAGAGCCATTGGCAAATTGTAGTAGCATCTCTTGGCGTTGATACTGCTCCAAATCACCATTTAGTACAGCTACATCAAACCCTTTTTCATGAAGCATATCTCCTACCTCATTAGTTTTGACTTTTGTATTACAGAAGATAATTGCCAAATTTGGTTGAAACGATTGAAGAGTAGTTATAAGTGCTTTATCTTTGTTTGATACCTCAAAGGCGTACTCTTTTATTTTTAATGGTTGCTCCTCTTGCCCCTCTAGCTCTATCTTTATTGGATTATCTAAAACCTTTTCACTTAGTTTAGAAATATCATCTGGATAGGTTGCTGAAAATAGTAGTGTTTGCCGTTTTTTAGGTAGATTTGAGACTAGTTTTAGGATATCATCTGCAAACCCCATATCTAGCATACGGTCAGCCTCATCTAGTATTAGTGTCTTTATATCTTTTAGCTCAAAACTCTCTCTTGAAAAGTGGTCAAGAAGTCGCCCAGGAGTTCCCACTATAATATCAGCACCCTTTTGTAGAGACTCTACTTGACGAGTAAGAGAAGTACCTCCATAAAGTGTTATAACTTTTACATCAGATTTATAACGTGCTACACGTTTAATCTCTGTGGCTATCTGCTCTGATAACTCTCTTGTTGGGGCGATAATAAGTGCTTGAGGATGTTGCTGTTTTGCTTTTATATTAAGTGCAAGAGGAAGGGCAAATGCTAAGGTTTTTCCTGAGCCTGTTTTTGCTTTAGCTATAATATCTTTTTTATCCAAAATATGAGGAAGTGTTGCCTGTTGAATAGGTGTCATCTTTGTGTAATTAAGTAAGTTTAGATTTGTTAGTAAGTCAGATGGGAGGTTAAGATTTTTGAAGTGGGTCACAATAACTCTTTTTGAGAATTATATCATAATTTAGAGTTTATCTTTGAATTGTAAAAAGTTTCTCCTGATATTGGTTTTCTACTGTGTACTGCTCATCGGTTGCTTTTACCACAATGGTCTCATTTGGTACAGTTGCAATACGATAACCGATATGAAGACCAATTTGTGGAATAGAGGATACTATCTTATATAATGATGCATCTCTATTTCCTGTGAAGCTATTTATCTGATAGCTAGGATACTTAATAGATTTTGATTTACTATCATGAAGAACAGTATCTCCTGCTATGCGAACTTGTAAATTATCTGATGGCATTATATTTAATCCAAAGATATTTACAACAGAGATATTGATGACCATAACTGCAATAAATACAGCTATGGAGGTTGTGGCTCTTTTTAGAGAAAGTTCTATATGTAATCTTTGAATAAAAATAGCAACACCAGCACTCATAGAGATAAGAGATAGAAGAACTCTTGTACTAAATGTAATCTCTGTCCAAAAAATCAGTGCTATTGGCAAAATGAAAATAAGAAGTAATTCACTATAGTGTTTTAACAAGTTATATCCAAAAAGTGGTGTTGTTTTGAGTCTGTGCATTAATCTTTCATGTTTTTTAGCAATAGTACTTAATCTCAATGAGAGGTTTGCAACAACTGTTCCTGCTATTAATATATAGAACCAAACAAACATAGCACCAGAAGCTAAAGAGCTTCTAAATATATTTTGATTAAATATAAACTCAATATCCTCTGATGACAAAATATAAAAAAGAATATTTAGATTCACCCATATGGTAAGAATAGCTAATAGTGAAGAGAGAACAAATGTTCCAACTTTTGTTAGCATCATAGGAAATATATATCGTACAAACGGATGAAAAATAGCAAATACAACTATCCCCCAAAGAATGGCACAACTAATAACCCAACCAATAGATTCATGCGATAAAAACCACAAAAATGGAATGGCAACAGTAGATAGTATGAGCGATATAAGTAGCGTATCAAGATAATCGATATTTTTTTCACTATTATTTTTATAAATCAAAACTATATCCTTTATTTAAAATTATATTAAGTTATATAAGAACAATTATAATATAAAAGTTTTATTAAGAAGTTAAAATAGTTTATAAAATTAAAAAAATAAGCTATATTTATGATAAAAAAAGTATCTATAAGTAATTCTTGTTTTTTATGATTCGGAATTTCATACTTGTTACACAATTGGTCTAAAAATAGGGCTTGGTTTATATCTATTAATAGTTTTTTGAACTAAAAAATATAGTTTTTATAATTAAGTGAAATTAAACAAAATCTCAAAAAAAAAATCTCATAATTTGTTTATGTTTATTATAATTCACTTTTTCATGTTTCATACCCATTTGCCTAAGATGGTTAAACTGTATAAAAAAGTAACAATAAATATTTACTGTTTATTATAATTTTATATTTCATATTTGGTACTTATTTAGCTTAAAGTGATAAATATCAAAGAGTAATGATTCTCTTTTTAGTATAATACGAATGAAAATTATCTACAAGGTTACTATATGACATTTATTTTAATTAAGACCATTCACCTATTTGCAGTATTTATATATGGAGGGTTTTTGATAACTGATAACCTCTTTTTAAATAAGATGCCAAGAACTTTAAATAGTGAGGAGCATACAAAGGCTAGAGAGTCATTTATGATGTTTGTACGAAAAGTTGTACCACCTAGTCTTATTGTTGCTGTTGTTACAGGTTTATACCTTATTACACAAGTATTTGGAACAATCGGTGATAATGGGATGAGTAGTTTTCAGATACTACTATCACTCAAAGCTTTTTTAGGAATATGGTTAGGCTTAAGAGGTGGGTTGCAAGTTTACTTTAAAATTCAGCCATTTGTATTTAAAGGACACACTCTACCATTTGTTTTTGTTGTGACTATTATCTTTTTGTCTCAATTTATGCATATGGGTTAATTAGAGCTGTTGCAAAACTAGGAAACGATGGCTTTAGCCTCGCCTTATTTGGGACTAAAGTCGTCGATTCCAAAGAGTTTTACAAGATGTCTTTTTTAACTATTGTGGTGTTCCAAAGTCTTGAGTCCAATAGTAGGTATAGTATGAACCATTTTTGTAAACCATTGCCATTCCGACTTGGGTAAAAGAGCTATTCATTAAATTAGCACAATGCCCATCACTATCTAGCCATTGTTGTATAACTTTTTTAGCTGTATTCGTATTTGTTCCTGCTGCTATATTTTCTCCAATATAACTCCAGTTATAGTTATAGTTCTCAATACGCTCACTCATATTACTTCTATTTCCTAATTTTATACCTGTCCAATCACTTTGTTTTCCTGAACCTATATGTGAAAACGTTTCTGTCTCTACTAAGTCTTGAGTATGTTCATATGAGGCATTATATAGCTTCTCACTCCAAGTTAGAGATGAGGTGGGAGCAAAAATACCTTCTGCGCCACAATCTTGTGTTTTACTTCGAGCATTATTAATAGCATTAAGGTATGTAACCTTATCACTATTTGAGAGAGTTGGTATCTTATTGTCTCTATCTTCACTATTCTCTTTTTTATTGATAACTGTAATATATAAACTATCACTAGTTTTAGTTCCATCATTATCTGTTACTGTTAAAGTTAATCTATCCGTTCCAACAACTGTAGGTAAATAATCAAATATTTGGGTATTTGCTAAAACTATGTTATCTTTTTTCCATTCATAGTTGATAATTGTTCCATCACTATCACTCCCTTTCCCTCTTAGTGTAATAATTTGGTTTACTTCTACACTTTTATCTTCACCTGCATTTACAAATGGAGCTTGGTTTGAGATTTCTATTATAGGAGTAGGTGTCGGTGTTGGCGTTGGTGTTGGTGTCGGTGTTGGTG
>Ga0256827_10003008_pt1 | contig 10754 bp, 11 predicted proteins | sample CV84metaG_FD_185977 | JGI IMG/M metagenome (GOLD analysis project Ga0256827, IMG submission 185977) | Hydrothermal vent microbial communities from East Pacific Rise, Pacific Ocean - CV84 | ecosystem: Environmental > Aquatic > Marine > Hydrothermal vents | place: Pacific Ocean: East Pacific Rise...
ATAGTTACCTTTAGAGTAAGCATCTGAAGCATCTTCAAAAGTATCTGCTACAAGCATACTACAAACAACCAACAAGCTTAAATATAATTTTTTCATATATATCCTTTATATATCTATAGTCTCTGCTATAAATGTCTTGGTAACTTTACCACCAAACCTATAAACACCATCTTCAAAACTCACATATAGCTCATCACCACTTTTAGGGTGTACCTTCATCTGAGTTGTTACTCTATCTTCTTTAAAACATCTGATAAAACAAGCTACCATCCCTGTACCACAAGCTAATGTTTCATCCTCCACACCTCTCTCATAAGTACGGACAAACAAAGCATCATCTTTGATAGTACATATGTTGACATTGGCATCATACTTCTGCCTCATCTCTCTTGCCCATGATATATCAAACTCATCCACACTATCACGAAGTGCTACTATATGAGGTACACCACTATCTATAAGCCACAACACTTCACCATGCTCTTGGATATCTATATCTATAATCTTTGGTGGTACCATATCGCTTACTACATACATCCCATTGACTGTAGCTCTGATAACTCCAGCTCCTGTTAGAAACTCTGCTTTATTATCTCTTGATATCCTTTTCTCACAAGCAAAATGTGCTACTGCACGAGATGCATTACCACACATACTAGCATAACTTCCATCAGAGTTATAAAAATCCCATTCAAAATCATACTTAGCATGGGGCATCACTACTACTAAACCATCAGCACCTATCCCATTTTGTCTATGACAAAGCCTTTTGGCTTCATCACTTCTATTTTTTTTCTCTTTGGATATATATATCACAAAGTCATTACCATTTGCTGAGTATTTAGTAACTGTCATTAAAAATTTCCTATGATAGTATCTCTTACTTGCTGATACTCTGTAAATAAATGTTCTTTATCCAAAGAGTTATCTATCAGATAAGTAGCTAGTGATTTTTTATGCTCTATTGGTAATTGAGAATCAATCCTAGCTAAAGCATCCTCTTTTGAGAGGTTATCTCTTTGCATAAGCCTTTGAAGTTGCAATGAAGCAGGTGCATATACTACAATGATATCATCTATATCATAACTACCACCTTCAAAAAAAAGTGGTATATCAACTATATAAGGTCTAAACTCTGTATCAAAACTATCTGATATAGCTTCTATCTCTACTTGTATAGCTGGATGCAAGATATCCTCAAGTTCTTCTCTCTTCTCTTCATCATTAAATATAATCTCTCCTAAAGCTTTTCTATCAACCTCTTTTTGACTAACAAGATGAGAGCCAAATCGCAAAGCTATCTCAGAAGCATATCTATCTAACATTTTATGTGCTATCTTATCTGCATCTATGATATCAAATCCATCTTGTGCAAAAAACTTTGATACTGTACTTTTACCTGTTGCTATACCACCTGTCAATGCTACGGCATACTTAAAAGCCATTATTACCACTCCCTAAACGATTTTAACTGCATCTTATCGTATCTGTAGATATCATCTCTAAATTGTAACTCACCTTTATAATCTATAAATGCTGTTAGATATACTATATCTACAGGTACTTTTTTGGATAACTTTATAGTTGTATTTTTCTTGCCTTTTAGTACCTTAAATGCTGTTTTGATATCTATATTTTTATCTATAGACGCAAAAGTTTTTAACAATTCTCTTGGTTTATGCAATCTTACACAACCATGGCTAAATGCTCTTCTGTGTCTTTGAAACAATCTTTTAGTTGGAGTATCATGCATATATACTGAGAATTTATTTGGAAATAAAAATTTGATTTTTCCAAGTGCATTTCTATATCCTGGTACTTGTGCAAATCTATAAGGCACAGAGTCTGCATACCTATATGCTCCCCAATCAACAGAAGCTGGATTGACAAGTTTGGCATCTTTACCCCAACCAGATCTTATCTCTATACCTTGTCTTTTCATCGCATTTGGGTTTCTTAGTAGTTTTGGTATCATCTCTTTTTGGATGATACTTGTAGGTACATTCCAATATGGATTTAAAACTATAAACTCAACATCATCACCAAAGATAGGTGTAGGGTGGTTTGGCTTACCTGTGATAACTCTAAGGTCTTGTATAGATGTGGCATTTTCTTCAAAATGTAACATAAATTCAGGGATATTTACAACGATATGATATCTACTATTTTTTGTCTCTAACCATTTGATACGATCTAAATTAAGTCTTATTTTGGTGATAAAATAATCAACATTTTTATTTAACTCTTTTAGTGTGCTAGAACGAACTACACCATTGGCTATAAGTCCATGGTTTTTTTGGAACTTTTTAACAGCACTTACTAACTCTTTATCATATAATGTACTATCACTCAATTCACCTTTATACTCTCCTGTGATACTCAACCTATATCTCAAAGATGGCACACCAACATCATGATGATTGGCTTTTAATTTAGAGGTTTTTAAAGTTACTTTTTGCCATCCACCTTCTCTTTTGATATCCATATATCTAATCAAAGCTTTTTGTAATGCTCTATAGCGATAATTGGTTGGTATATACTTATCCAATGCATTTTTTAAATCAGTTCCAAAAAGGATACTTTCTGCTAACATTATAGGCTCAACTTGCGGTCTATGTAATACCCAATCTGTATGTACATCATCTATCATTAGATTTGAGATACGAGCTTTAAATGCACCCCAGTTAATACTTCCAAAATATAGATAGTTTATATAACCTTCATATATTTGAGATATTTTAAATTCCAAGCTAACTTTATCTGTCAATGAAGCACCATTCATATAAAGCATTTCAGCTTTTTCATGCAACATAAGCGTATCGTTATATAACTTTCCATTATGATTTAATGTCTGATCTCTCTCAATATAGGAAAAAAGGTCTTGAGCTGCTTGAGATAAATCATATTCTTTTGTCCATAGTGGCATATACAAAAGCCGTTTATACAAACGATTTAGAAATTTATGCTGTGGTTGTTGTTTTAGTGAGTTAGAAATTACGATTGAAGCATCATCTTGATACTCTAATTCATTAGCATATACACATCCCATCAAAAATATAAATGCTAAAAAAGACTTAAATACTACCTTGCTCATTATAATCCCTATCATAAAATTATAAAGGATTATAACAAAAAGTTTAAATATAAATGCTAAAAACCATACATAAAGAGTACAAAATAGACCTTTTATGGCATAAAAAATAGTAATTATCTACCAATAACTATCAAATATAGTATAAATCAAACAAATAATAAAAAACAAAATACAACAAATAAAATAAAATGCAAAGATCCCTCTAGTATATTTGTCTCTCCATCATTAAAGTTTACGATACTTACAAGCAAAGTAAGAGATATCAACATAGTTTGTATAGGAGTTAATGATAAATTTAACTCTATCCCCAACATATAAGAGATCACTATCACTGCTGGTATTGTCAAAAGCACAGTTACCAAAGATGCTCCCAAAGCTATATTGATAACGGTTTGCATACGATTATCAAGAGCCGCTCTAACTGCTGTTATCAACTCTGGAGCCGCCGATATGATAGCTACTCCTACAGCACCTATAGCCATCGGTAATTCAAAAACCTCTAATGTATGTTCCATAAATATTGAAAGAATTTCAGCAAGAACACCTATAATAACTATAGACAATACTAAAATTATCGCGTGATACCATGGGTTTATATGGTGATGAGTACACTCTTCTTCATCGCAATCTGATGCATTATACTCAAAAAAATACCTATGAGAGAGGAGTTGAACCCGTGTAAAAATAGCATATAACATTATAAATACGATAACATTAAATATCATAAACTTCATATGATACTCTTTGGCTATAAACTCTGGTAAAACCATCGCGATACCTATAGCCACAAGCAACATAGAGAGATAAGAGTTAGAAGAGTCAACATTATAAGGTTGTTCTCCATACTTAAGCCCACCAATAATAGCGGCCAATCCCAAAAGTCCATTTATATCAAGCATAATAGCAGAGTATATCGTATCTCTAGCCAATGTAGGATTATGTGCATGCATCATCATAATAGCGATAATAACTATCTCAACAACAACAGCTGACATAGTAAGGATTAAGGTACCATATGGCTCTCCAAACTTCTCTGCTAACATCTCTGCATGATGAGCTACAGACATAGCCGCATAAATAATAACTACAAACAATATAAAAAAACCAATCAAGTTTCCTACTGTAGTAGCACCAAGAGTATGTTCAAAACTCGATATTCCAATAAAAGTTACCAAAGAGAGCCACAAGCTATACTCTTTTGCCAAATCTTTTAACATTCTTTAACCCTTATTTCAATATATCACTAAAATCTTGCAAAATATCAACTTTGTATTTATCTTTTGAAAAGATAACCCTAGTATCATCTTTTTGATATAATTTTTTAAAAATTTTATGATATTTGTCTATCTTTTTACTTTTGATATCATAATATTTACAAAACTTTTTTATACTAACCCATTTATGGGAAACATCTTTTGTAGGTACTTCATCTGCTAAGTGTTCTATCTCGATAGCCTCGATATCTCCTGCATCATCCAAAGAATGATGCTCTAACTGTTTGGCATAAAGAGTTCTCATCTCATAAAAAGCCTCTTTTAACAAATCAATCTCTCCTCTTAGTGTAGTAGATATCTCTTTGTTAGACTCCTTTAGATCACTAATAGTATTTTTTAAGACACCTATTGTTTCATCTTTTGCCTTTAACAACTCTTCGTAATTGGTATTTAAAGAGTGTGCCTCCAATGAGAGAGAATGATTTTCTTTTAAAATCTCTTTTTGATTTATCTCTTCACCTGCAATGATATATAATTTACCATCCACTTCTTTGGATGAGAGGATGCCTTTTTTGATTTTAGCATATACAGCTTGTCTTGAAATACCTAATTCTTTAGCATAATCTGATGGTTTTATAAGTCGTTCCATACCTTTCCCCTTTTGGAGTTTAGGTATATTAGCATAAATTTATTGAAAAGTTGTTATTTTATTTTTGTGTACCATCAAGTATAGGCACAAAACGAGCAGGTTCTATAGCTTCAGATGTTATATGGTTATTGTATTTATAATATCTTGTAATGATATGATAATTAGAACTCTGCTCTATTGGTGCTATCAAAATCCCACCATCTTTTAATTGTTCAAATAAAATATCTGGTACCTTTTGTGTGGTTGCAGACAAAAGTATCCTATCGTATGGAGCATACTGTTTCCACCCCCTTTGTCCATCATCAAAACGGGCTAAGATATTGTTGAGATTTAACTCTTTAAATCTGATTTTTGCACCTTTTAAAAGTGTATCTATCCTTTCTATAGTAAAAACACGATGAACTATCTTGCTTAAAATAGCAGCTTGATACCCACTACCACAACCTATCTCAAGTACACTATCTACATCTTTTAGTTCTAAATGTTGTGTCATTTTAGCGACTGTAAGAGGAGAAGATATCCATTGACTAGCCGCGAGAGGAAGTGCATCTAGCTTATATGCAAGGTGTCTAAATTCGTTTGGAACAAATACCTCTCTATCTACACTCAAAAAAGCCTCTTTTACATGACTATCCAAAGAGAAATGCTTTTCTATCTCATTAACCAATATCTGTCTATTTCTAGCCTTTATCATAAAATATCTCTTTCCCCATTTATTTGAAGAATTTTACCTAAAAAGTGTTTAATCCATCACTATATATCTACGCATTTTCTTAACTTCAGATAATTCTAGTGTCTTTTTTAGGACTTTTTTATTATCATCCATCACATACTCACCTGTAGGAGATATGATAGCAGATGAACTAGCCATATTCTTATCTTTGCTATTTGCAAGAAGTACAAAACATTGATTCATTACTGCCAATGCACGAGATAATATCTCAAGATGGAGTTTACGAGGTTTCCCCCATCTAGCAGGTATGATGACTATGTCTGCTCCTTCTATCTGTTTCCATAACTCTTTAAATCTAAGCTCAAAACATATAAGCAGAGCATACTTTACCCCATCTATCTCAAAAGGTTTTATCTTTTTGGCTTTACCTGCTTTTAGATACTTATGTTCATCTCCTAGTTTAAAAAGTTTGTATTTGTCTTGCTTGTAAACAACTTTATGGTTATGTATGACAACAGCACGATTGACAAACTCTTCTTTATCTTTTACAATGAGAGTTAAGACAATTATCTGCTCTTTTACTATCTTTTTAAGCTCTTTGATAGCTTTTTGTCCAAACTTGGCTACTGTAGAGATATGTTCATAATCATAAGCACTTAAATAAACCTCAGGTGCTATTATGATTTTCTGATCACGATTTTGAGTGATATACTCTACTAAAAAATCCAAATTTTTCTGATATCTTTTTTTGGTTTTAAGTTGCAATATACTCGCTGGTATCTTTTGTCTATATATGGACATATATCATCCTAAAAATCGTCAAAATCCAAACTACCTTTTGAGTAGTTTACAACATTACCCTCAAAGAAGTTTGTTTTTTGATCATTAAACTTAGCAAAGTTGTCAACCCATTTGATAGGATGCTTGACATTATAAAGAGGCTCTAATCCTACAGCTTTGAGTCTATCATCTGCTAGATATTGGATGTATTGGGCTATGATATCATCTGTAAGTCCAAGGATTTGTCCTTGTGTGATATATGCTCCCCAATCACTCTCAAGCTTAACAGCCGCACGGAACATATCATATACTTCATCAAGCAACTCTTTTGTAAACAATTCTGGGCGTTCTCTTTTTGTTACATTTATCATATTTTGAAAGATAAGCAAGTGAGTTACTTCATCTCTTTGGATAAATCTTATCATTTGAGCTGAACCTAGCATCTTGTCAGCTCTAGCTAAAGTATAAAGATATGTAAACCCACTATAGAAGTATATCCCCTCTAAGATTTGGTTGGCAAACATAGCTTTGACTATATTTTCATCTGTAGGATTTGAAGCTAAATCTTCATATACTTTTGCTATAGCATCATTTTTGCTTTTGAGCATCATATCTTTACGCCAAAGATCATATATCTCATCTGTATTGGTAGATATACTATCAACCATCACTGCATAACTTTGAGAGTGCAAAGCTTCTTCAAAAGCTTGTCTAACCAATATCAAATTTATCTCAGGAGATGTTATAAATGGATTTAGGTTATCTATGATGTTGTTAGTTTGCAATGAATCCATAAAGATAAGTTGTGCCAAGACTTTATCATAAGCTGATTTTTCAGCATCTGTCAGCTTTTTATAATCCCCAACATCACGAGTCATATCAACTTCTTTTGGAAACCAAGTATTGTTTAACATCATTTCCCAAAGATTATATGCCCATTGATACTTGATATCATTTAACTCAAATATCCCTGTAGGATTACCCCCAAAGACTTTTCTATCATTGGTTTTTTCTGTTGATTCTGGATTGTATATCTTTTTGCGTAACATTTTTAAACCTTATTGTAAAATTTTATTTGCATATTAGTATTTATTATACATATTTTGGCTAAACTTCTGTTTATGAACAGTCAAGAAAATATACAAAAACTTTTAGAGATTATACCTTCCAATCATCCAGCTTTGATGATAGCACATTTTAGTGATACAAATCATCAAATGGTACAAGAGTTATACTACAAATCTATACAAAATGAGATAGAGTATCAAATTAATTTTTTGAATGATAAAATCGACTCTATCAAACAAAAATATAATCATCCTCTGATAAAAATTATCAAATTTGATTTAAATAGATCAAAGTATATGATACAAGGCAAAATTTATGATTTTGTTTTTGTTACAGCTAACATAACCGATATAGATACATTTTTACAAAAAGTCCATCCTATTATTAAAAATTCTGGCAATATTATCATATTGGTAGATAATACAATAGATACAGATATATGGTTTCAGCTTTTAGAGAAGAACTATTTTGTAGCCACTAGCACTATAGATAATCTGATAGAAAATACTACCATTATCATATCAAAAAAAATGCATGGATGGAGATAGATTAAACTATTGTCTGCACGATAAGCTTTTTAGCAAAATATACAAATTTATCAAATAGAGTACTTTTGTATTTATCTTTATGGTATATCATTAAAAGATCTCTTGTACAATGAAATCCTTTGATATCTAGCTGAAATATACTTTGATTTCGTATCTCTTTTTGTACAGCTATTTTTGAGATACAACTTACACATTCTCTTTGTTGTACTATACTTTTGATAGATTCTGTATGTCCTAACTCAAAAAATATATTTAAATTATCAACTTTATTTTTTATATGATCTAAAAAGACTTCTCTCGTGCCTGAGCCTTTCTCTCTAAGTACCCATCTTTTATCTACCAATGATTCCAAAGTTGTTAATTTTGCCAAATTTTGGCTTGATGTTACAATCACCAATTCATCTTGTCCTATTTTCTCTTTGATAATATCACTATCATTGACATACCCTTCAACAAAACCTACATCCAACTCACCTCTTTTGATAAGTTCTATAATTTTTTTTGTATTGTCTTCTTTTAGAGTGATCTTCACATCAGGATATGAGTTCATATAACTACAGATAATTGAAGGCATCATATAATCTACTATCGTTGTAGTAGCTCCTACTCTTATCATACCTTTATTTTGTGCATTTTGAAACTCAAACTCTATATCTTTTAACTTTTTAAAGATAGGTGCTATCTCTTTATAAAAAGCTCTTCCAACTTCATTTAAAACAAGTTTTTTATTTATCCTATCAAAAAGGGGTTTACCGATAATACCTTCTAGCTCTTTTATAGACATAGAGATAGCTGATTGGCTAAGCTCCATTACCTTGGCTACATTAGTAAGGTGTCCATACTCAACAACATTTAGAAAAATCTCCATTTGACGCAAAGTCAACTTCATAAAATACCTTATGCTTTTTAGCTAATTATATCAAATAAACTATTTATTTTTATAAAAATTATAAATTTTTTTTATCATCTTCTTCTATAACTTAAAGCTTCTAAGATATCTGCTTTTGTAATAGTCTCATTTTGACTTAAATCAGCGATAGTTCTAGCAACTTTTTTTATCGATGCGATACTTCTATGGGAAAGTGAAAAACGGCTTATCGCATTTTCTAAAACTTTTGTAGCATCATCTTGCAAGATACAGTATCTCTCTATCTCATCTTCTTTTAATTTACCATTTAAATGAGGTTGTCCTCTTCTTTTTTGCATTTTAAAAGCTTCGATAACTTGTTTATGCATATCATAAGAAGAGATATCCGAACTATCTGAACTACTAACTTCTTGCATAACAACAAAAATATCTATCCTATCCAAAAAAGGATCTGAAAGTTTATTTTTATATCTTTTTATCTCATTTTCAGAACATCTACACTGTTTGGTTTTTGACAAAAGATTACCACAAGGACAAGGATTTTGTGCAGAGACGAACATGATATCTGCATCATACTCTACCTTGGCATTAACTCTTGCTATATGTACTTTTCTATCTTGCAATGGTTCTCTTAATGCTTCTAATATATTTTTAGAAAAATGTGGAAGTTCATCAAAAAACAACACTCCATAATGAGCCAATGCAACTTCACCTATCTTCGCACTTATAGAACCTCCACCAAAGATAGAGGCACTAGTTGCTGTATGGTGTGGAGAACGCATAGGTCTTAAAGCTCTAAAATCAGGTACTATACCATCAAGAAATTGATGTTTCGCGATAGATAGCATCTCCTCTTCATAGAGAGGTGGCAAGATATATTGAAGTCGTTTTGATATCATACTTTTACCACAACCAGGATTACCTTCCATAAGGAAGTTATGCATACCAGAAGCAGATATAAGAGATGCCCTTTTAGCTACAACCTGTCCTTTGACATCACTAAAATCACTAGGATACTCCTCTTCATAGTAGTATTTTTTACCACTTACTTCAAAACTTTTTGCTTTGTATTCAAATCTTTGTATGTTAGATGTAAAATTTTGATTTTTGATTACAGATATAGCATCTAATAGTGTATCAACAGCGATAAAATCAACACCTGATATAAAAGAAAGATACTCTATGGCCTCTTTAGGCACTATAGCTCGTTTTATAAGATTTTGTTCTTTTAAAGATAGTATGATAGGAAATAGCATAGAGCTTGATTTAACTTTACCATCAAGTCCCAATTCACCAAAGACATACAGTCCTTCTTCTTCAATCTTTTGGTTATTCATAGCGATAAGAAGAGCCAATGAAAGGTCAAAATGACTTCCACTTTTTCTGATATCTGATGGACTTAAATTTACTGTAATTTTAAGTGGAGGAAAAGTAAATTCATTGGTCAGAAGTGCTGATTTGACCCTCTCTTTTGCCTCTTGTATATCACTACTAGCCAATCCAACCACAGCAAACCCTGGCAAACCTTTAGTAAAAGTTGCTTCTACACTAACAACTTTAGCCTTTATACCATCCAATGAGGCACAATTCAAACTATTGAGAATATACTCTTGCTCTTTTTGTTCTATATTTTCCATAAGCATATTATGGCATACTTTTTAAAAAAAGTCCAAAAATATGTCAAATTGTCATACTTTTTTCTGCTGAAGCATCTTATCAGCACTTAAGCTAATCAGCATAGACACGATAACATACACTAAGAAAAAATAAACTCCTATCTCAAGCTCTGCTCTACTGATATCCCCACTACTAGTTGTAAGATATACTAAAAATGTAGATACGACAAATACATCTACCATA
>Ga0256827_10003009_pt1 | contig 10753 bp, 9 predicted proteins | sample CV84metaG_FD_185977 | JGI IMG/M metagenome (GOLD analysis project Ga0256827, IMG submission 185977) | Hydrothermal vent microbial communities from East Pacific Rise, Pacific Ocean - CV84 | ecosystem: Environmental > Aquatic > Marine > Hydrothermal vents | place: Pacific Ocean: East Pacific Rise...
AGGAAGTTTAACTTCCAATTCACCTGAAGTGATCTCCATAAGCTCTGCGGCTGCCGTACCGAATTCGTATTCTCCGGGGAGCATAAATCCAAGTGTCTTTCTGCTTCCATCGGGGAAGTTGATCGTTCTGCTTGTCACCGCTCCGTCAAAATAGCTGTTGCCTTCCAGTACTACAGTTACATTCTCAAACTGTTTCATTGGGTATCCTTTGTTTTTGGCGTATTATATCGGGATTGGCTTTAGTAAAATCCTTGATGCAAAAACTGTGTTGGGAGAAACGGAGGTAAAATGTTCATACTATTGAAGCAGCAGAACGGGAGTGAACTGCTGCCTGTTTGCGGAAAGATAATGTTTAAAGCCCTTTGAGCATTTTTTCAATTGCAAATTTCATACGCGCACGTTTTGCCTCCAGCGGCAATCCCTTATACTCCGCTTCTGCGGTTGAGAGCCAGATAATAGACCCTGTTTCCGCATCAACCAGCATAAGCACCATCGCTGCTTCAGGTACATTTTCAATGGTAGATCTGCCCTCTTTATCAAGTTTGATCTGTATGGCATCCATATCGGTACCGAAAAGGTATGCGACATAAAAATCGGGATCTCCCTTGACTTCGGTTTTCCCTTTTTTATTCAGTGCTTCTCTAATCATCTGCTTCATTCCTGCATCGATATCGACCCCTTTGAGCGACTTCTCTTTTTTAGTCTCTTCTACGGCACCGCTCTCTTTGATGATCTCGTAGGTTTTGTACCCTTTGAGGTTCGCTTTTTCAGATTTAACAGTTTCTACTTTGATGTCGCTGGTCGGGACACAGGCGGTAAGCCCTGCGATCATTACGGCGGCAATAGCACATTTTAAAAGTTTTGACATGAATTCTCCTTTTTTATAAATTCTGGAAGCTATTATACAGTAGATAAATTAACTCCCATACCCCTTATTTTTCCCCAAATGCAGAAAAATATCTGTTTGACAATTCTATCACAATTTTAGGATATAATAATTGCTGTAACAAGATAGATAAAAAAGGATGAAATATGAAATTGTATAAACAACTTCTTCTGGCAGGCGCAGGAGTACTGTTAAGCTGTACGTCCCTTGTCAGTGCAGAGAAATCGGCAAAATCGGTCATCGACAATGCCTATAGATATATGGGAGGGATAGATCGATACGCGTTTGATGCCACTGTGTCAGATACGGATCCCCAAGAGGGTAAAACCTATACGCACCATGTGTCCGTTAAGGTAGACAGGCCTGATAAACTGCGTGTCGACACGGTTGGAGATATCAAAAACAGAAGTGTCTATATCAATAATGGCCTTTTTACGCTAATAGATCACAAGTACAAGTATTACGGACAGATGAAAGTTCCCAAGACAATAGATGGTGCGCTGGATTTTATTTTCCGCCAATATGGCATTGCTGCACCGCTGGCTTCACTGATCTATAGTGATATGGATAAGCGTACAAAATTCAGTAAAGGCACCTATTTCGGTACAGCCAAAGTTGGCGGTGTCGCATGTGATTATGTTGCTTTCCGAAATAAGGACGGTGAAGTACATATCTGGATCGCAACGGGAGATAAGCCTTTGGTAAAAGCCTACACTATTATCGATACACATATCGAAGGCAAACCAAGAAAAAACACTTCAGTACAATGGCATATCAACCCCAAAATTTCGGGAAAAGATTTTATCTTTAGTGCACCAAAAGGTGCTTCCAAAATTTCGATAGAACCGGCAAGTTAAGAGAGGACAAGCATATGAAACAGCGTAATAGATTTTTAGTCAAATTTGCAATTGTTGCTGCGGCAATCGGTATTTTTTCACCTTCTGTAAGCGTAAAACCGGATATGCAGACTGCACAGTGCAGTAACAGTGTATTCTCGACGGTATTGGATATTTCTCTTTTCAATACTGCAGAAGCAAGAAGAGGTGGTGGTGGCCGTGGAGGGGCACGCGGAGGTGGAGGCAGAAGAGGCGGTGCCCGAAGAAGCAGTGGTGCCCGCAGAAGTACTGCCCATAGAGCTGGAAACCGCCCACGGACACGAAATAGAACAGGCAATCGCAGTAACGGCAGGAATATCAATAGAAACAAAAATAGTAATAGAAACGTGAACAGAAACGTTAACAGAAACGTGAATAGAAATGTAAATGTCAACCACCGGTATTATGGCGGGGGCGGACATGGACATGGGCATCATCACGGGCACCATCATCATGGCCATTACGGATATTATCGCGGTGCACCGATATTCGCTTTTGCAACGGGTATGGCGATAGGTTCTATTATTGCGGCTTCTACCATGCCTTCTACCTGTACCACTGTGGTAGCAAATGGCGTCAGCTATAGAAGATGCGGAAGTTCCTATTATCAGCCTTTTTATGAGGGTGATACATTGGTATACCGAGTTGTCGCATCACCCTATTAAAATAATGAAGGGAGGGAAGCGTCGGGAGAAGCAATTATCCCGGAACCGGGATTATCAGAGAGAGTGTTCTGGAGTCTCCCCTATGCCTACTTGGGGAAAAGGAACTGCAGCTGTACTCTAAATTGCCAGTCTGCACCATAATCATCAGGGGTAATAACATTTCTATACGCACTGATCTGGGCATTTAACGGCTGTTTTCCCACTTTGAAGACTTTACCGATACCTCCTCCGAACGGAACAGTCCAGCGATGGTCATTATCTGCTTCCCAATTGGCAGTGATGATAGGTGCAGAGGTGAGGTACCAGCCATCATCAAAGTTATAATTGACAAAGTACTGCCATAAAAATGAATTGACATCTTTCTTTCCCGAACCGGCAAAAGACCAAATATTATTTACTAAACTTCCGATCACCCATCTTCCCGGCATAGTAAGTACTACAGCAGAGATACCTGCACCCCATTTATCGGATCCCAGTGTGTCATCTGTTGCAGTAGGAAATAAAAATACCGGACCGGCACCCCAAATAATGTCACCAGCATCCTGCGGGGAAAGAAATGCGGTAAACGTTGTATCTCCCAACCCGTTGATACGGCCATCACCGGTCAATGTGTTTGGCTGAGAGACCACAGGAATGATGGTACGTGTAATCAAATTCCAGTCATCGTTGAGTGAGATAGGCCAGACAGGTTGTATATTAAGTATATTCTGTGTTTCGTTATTCGGGCCTATACCGGTATTGACATTATTTTGAAACGGTAGTGAAATCATACTGGCTACCGGGTTTTGTACAGCTTTGGCCAGTGCTTCCGTATCGGTACTGTAGCCCGTATTTACTTCTGTCCGTGCAATAGACTCATTCTCTGCCAGAAGTATCTGGTTCCCTGCAAAAAGGGTGAACAGCGCTAGTGAAAAAGTTTGTATTTTCATGGGATTCCTTTAGTTGCAATTTTATCAACTTTGCTCTTAAAAAAGGTACCGTTAAAGTATTTTATTACCGCACTAACCAAACATCCAAATTTTTAACCCGGATTATGCATTAGAATTGTCCATGATCTTGCTGATGCTTGTTTCATGGGTGTTTGTAACGCATTCCAAGGTTAACCCAAAGGTTAATTGATGAATCTTTACGAATGCCCATGGAACAATGATCTGTAAGAGAGGAATGATCTCTAATGCATATTCCGGGTTTAATGTGATGATTTTGTTCATAATCAAGGCAGATTTTTGAAGGGCTCTCCTTAGTGAATTCGGGTAATAGCATAAGGGTTACCTTGAAAGCAAATGCTGTTGCAGGCAGTGTCGGTTTTTTGAACTCTTGTCTATACGTCTGATCAATATTGAAATTTGGGGTTACTGTTGTACTGCCATTTTTTATGGGAGAGACAGTAGTACCGTCCCCTTCAACACCATTAAGTTATTTATTATAATACCTTATACTTCTTTAAAAGGTTAGAGATGAGAAAACCATTAAAATAAGCGTTTTTTTTATTTTTTTCATACCAGAGGTTAAAAAAAGAGTTTAAATGGATTATTTTGCACGCTAGAGGGGTTATTGAGGATTTTAAGGTTTTTTATAAAAAATGTAAGATCAGGGTACCACTCCGATCCCTGCACTAAAAACGACAACTGCTTGTCGTTTTCTTTCGATGCATTATTGGCAGCCTACACACTCTTGGCTTCTGTCTTCTACATCATTAGTGGATTCCGGGGACTGGCTTCGCAAATAGTAGGTTGATTTCAAACCAAATTTCCAGGCATTCATATAGATCTCGTTGAGGTACCTGCCGCTTGCCTTGTCCAGAGTGATGAAAATATTGAGCGACTGTCCCTGGTCGATCCACTTCTGCCTGATTGCTCCGGCTTTAATGAGAATATTCTGGTCAAGATCATAGGCAGGAGTATAGTACTGCCATGTATCCGGTGAAAGCCTGGGTGCCGTTACCGGGATAAGCCCTGAGAGATTCTCTTCAAACCATTTTCTTTTGTATACCGGTTCGATGGCCTGTGTGGTACCCGTCAGGATTGAAATGGAGCTTGTCGGTGCTACTGCCATCAGGTAACCGTTACGCATGCCGTCTGTTTTCACCTTCTCCCGAAGTGCTGTCCAGTCATGTGCGTAGCCAAAGAGTCCGCCTCTGTCAACAAGTTTACAGGCATTCTCATTTGCTTTATCAATAGGGAAAATACCTTTGGACCAGTCGGAACCGTCAAAAGTAGGATACTTTCCTTTTTCAAGAGCCAGATTGCTTGATGCCTCTATGGCATAGTAAGAGACCGATTCCATCACTTCATCTATCTTGGTAAAGTGTGCATAGCTTCCCCATTCTATCTGGTTTTCGGCAAGCATCTGTGCTTCCCCCATCACACCAAGGCCGATAGATCTTGATTTTTCATTTGTCTTTTTTACTTTTGCCAGAGGGTAGAAATTCAGGTCGATCACATTGTCAAGCATACGCACGGCTGTAGGGACTACCCGTGCAATATCTTCTGCCGTATGGATCTTGGAGAGGTTGACAGAAGCAAGGTTGCATACCGCGGTATCCCCATCTATTTTTTCCTTGTCAACAATCCAGATCTGTTTTCCGTTCAGGCTGTCAAGCGCTGTGACTTTCTTGGCAGGCTTGGTCGTGCCATTGTCAACTGTCAACATCTCATTTTCTTCATACGCTTCTATACTGCCGTCTGTAAAAGTGAAACGGGTTTTGTACGTATTGGGTGCTGTATTTTGAAAAATCTCCGTACAGAGATTTGAAGAACGGATAATTCCCACATGCTTGTTTGGGTTGGCATGGTTGGCGGCATCTTTAAAGGTAAGAAACGGATTTCCTGTTTCAAAGTAAGATCGAAGAATCTCTTTCCAGAGACCTTTGGCAGAAATAACTTCTTTGGTAATGTTCTCTTCGGAGTGTTCAAGCTCTCTATATCTCTTTTCAAATGCCTCCCCGTAAAGTTCTGTCAACTCGGTCACTTCAAAAGGATCAAAAAGTGTCCATGTTGTATCTTCTTCCACTCTGCGCATAAACAGATCGTTCAACCAGAGTGCAGGGAAAAGGTCATGTGCCCTTCGTCGTTCTTCACCAGAGTTCTTTTTAAGATCAAGGAAATCCCTTACATCTACATGCCATGGTTCAAGATAAACAGCGATGGCTCCTTTACGTGTACCAAGCTGATCGACGGCAATGGCAACATCGTTGGCAATTTTAAGGAAAGGCACAATACCGCCTGCCGCATGCTTATGCCCATCAATATAGGAACCCATTCCCCGTACCAGTGACCAGTCCCAGCCGATACCGCCGCCAAATTTGGAAAGCAGCGCCATCTCTTTGTAGCCATCGAAGATCCCCTCGATATTGTCAGGGGTTGAACCAATATAGCATGAGCTGAGCTGATGTCTTGGTGTTCTGGCGTTAGAGAGTGTAGGTGTTGCTGCCATCACTTCAAATTTACTCAGGATATCATAAAACTTTTTTGCCCAGGTTTGGCAGTCAAACTCATTTTGTGCCAGGAACATAGCAACCCCCATAAAGAGCTGCTGTGGAAGTTCAATGGGTACACCATTCCGGTCTTTAAGCAGATAGCGGTCATAGAGTGTACGAAGGCCCAGATAGTTGAATTGCAGGTCCCGTTCAGGTTTGATATAGTCATTAAGGTCATCAAGATCATATTTGTCTTTGAGCCCCAGTACAATACGCCCCTCTTTTTCACCGCGTTCAAAGTGGTCACGCAAATGGTTATACCCTGTAAAACCTGTCGCTTTATGGTAAATGTCGTAAAGAAAAAGTCTGGCAGCGACAAAGGTCCAGTTGGGTCTGTCAATATCGATTTTGTCAACTGCTGTCTTAATCAGTGTTGTCTGTATCTCTTCAGAAGTGATCATATCACGGAATTGCAGCTTGGCATCGACTTCCAATTCACTTTGGCTCACACCCTCAAGCCCTTCAACTGCTGCTGCTGTATACTTTTGGATCTTGGATACATCCAGTGTCTCTACTCTTCCGTTACGCTTTACAACTCTGATCATTGCTTCTCCCGCTTATGCATAAATAATGATAAAATCTCTTCCCACTGGGGATAAAATATGAATTGATTTTACAGAAAATATACTTGTAGATTTGTTAATTCCGGTATCATTTTTAAGCAATATTTTTATAAGAAAAGATGATACTTCCTGAAAGCTTGCCTGTATGGGCATTTGTGAAAATATAAGAGATTTTTTTGAAAAAATATTATGATTTTATACGGTAAATTTGGTGGAGTATTTCTGTAAACAGAAGGTGGGGTACCCCACCTTTAAAAAAAGATTACTTCTTAAATACTCTGTCAAAAATCCTGTCAACATTTTTTGTATAGTAGTCATAATTGAAACATTCTCTAATCTGTGCTTCACTCAGAGAGTTTCGCAATTCATCATCGGCAAGCAGATACTGAAGGTAGAGAGATTCTCCTTTTTCATTGACCGTAGGTTTTCCCTGCTGGATCTCTTCCCATACTTTCATAGCATTACGCTGAACGATCCTGTAAGCATCTTCACGGCTCACTCCTGCTTTAGGCAGTTCAAGCAGTACTCTTTGCGAAAAGACAAGCCCACCTGTCTGGTTCAGGTTTTTCATCATATTTTCAGGCATAACAGTCATATTGGCAATCACATTGTTCATACGGTGCAGCATAAAATCGGATGTAATAAATGAATCCGGCAGCCAGAAACGCTCTGTTGAAGAGTGGGAGATGTCTCTTTCATGCCAGAGTGCCACATTTTCCATAGCCGGGGTTGCATACGCTCTGATAATACGCGCCAATCCCGTAATATTTTCTGTCAAGATAGGATTTCTTTTATGCGGCATGGCAGAAGAACCTTTCTGCCCTTTTGCAAAATACTCTTCAACTTCATACACCTCTGTACGCTGCCAGTGTCTTACCTGTACCGCAAACTTTTCTATGCTGGAAGCGAGCAGGGCCAAAGCAGATGCCAGCCTTGCATAACGGTCTCTCTGAATTACCTGATTGGATGCCGGTGCCGGTTTGAGTCCAAGCTCTTCCATGGCATACTCTTCAAGTTCAAGCGGTGCATGTGCGAAGTTTCCCATGGCTCCGGAGATTTGACCTACTCTGATGACTTCCATTGTCTGCTCAAGATTCTCAAGATGTCTTGCCATCTCATCGTACCAGACCGCCAGAACAAGGCCGAATGTAATAGGCTCACCATGGATACCGTGGCTCCTTCCTACCATGAGTGTCATTTTATGTTCCATTGCTCTTTTCTTGATGGACGCCATCATCATCTTTACATCTTTGATGATAACCTCAAGGGAAGAGGTCATTTGAAGTGCTACGGCAGTATCGACAGTATCTGAAGAGGTCATACCGTAATGGAACCATCTGCTCTCTTCTCCCAATGTTTCTGAAACAGAAGTTGTAAATGCAATAAGATCGTGTCTTGTGACTGCTTCGATCTCATCGATACGCTCTACGGAGAATCCGGCATTCTTTACGATCTTCTCCGCATCCTCATCGGGAATAAGCCCCAGTCTGTTCCAGGCTTTTACCACAGCAAGCTCTACATCGAGCCATGCCTGGTATTTTGCCTGCATTGTCCATTTGCTTGCCATCTCTTCACGTGAATATCGTTCTACCATGCTACATCCTAACTATACGAAAATTTTGATATTATTTTACCAAAATAGCAGTTACAGAAGGGTTAGAATATGCCATTTGTCAAAGAGAAGTTTCACGTGAAACAAACCACACCCGCCTTTTTATTTATTATGCGGGAGTTTAACTTTACACAGGCACAGGCACAGCGTCTTGTCTGTAAAGGACGCCTGCTGATAAATGGTGAATCTATCTATAACCCGGGAACCAAAATAGCACCGGGGGAGATAGAAATTGTCTATTTTAAAGCAGATTCCAGAGGGAAGAAACCACTTTTTTCGAACAGAGACTTTATGGTTTTTGAAAAACCTTCCGGTGTACTGGTTCATCCCAATACAATGGCTACCCCCTACTCTATGCTCGATGAAATACGATATACCAGTGGAGACCATGCCAATGCCGTTCACCGCATAGATATGGAAACTTCCGGCCTGCTGCTTGCCAGCAAACATAAAAAAGCAGAACATTATCTTAAAAATGCATTTGAAATCAAGACGATCAGAAAAAGCTATCTGGCCTGGGTGGATGGTAGAGTAGATGAACCGTTTTCAGTCTCTGAAAAGATCAAGATCAACAATGATTACAGCAAGGTGAAACACAAAGTATTCATCTCTGATGAGGGGAAAACATCGCATACAGATTTTACTCCTCTCACATACGATGATCTGCTTGATGCAACACTGCTTGCCTGCTACCCGCTTACAGGGAGAACCCATCAGATACGTGTTCACTTGTTTCACGTGAAACACCCTATTCTCGGAGATCCGATCTATGGTACGACCTTCGATGCTGCCAACAGATATCTGGAAGATGACATCAGTGAGGAAGAACGTTTTGTTGAAACAGGGGCATACCGACTGATGCTGCATGCGCATACGCTCTCTTTTACCTATGGAAATCGGTTTTTTATAGAGAGTAAAAGTGATTTTGGGGAGATGAGTGGACTCATCTGTCCTAAGGATCTTCGACGATTTAACAGGTCATAATGTGGTTTTGATTTTTTATACTTTTATGGAAAAGTAAAAATTGTCATTGTTTTAAAGGTTCTTCTCCTACTTTTTTTAAAAAAAAGTAGACAAAAAAGCATCACTTCGCAAGTGTACTTCGATATTCTCGGCGTGTTGCTACGCAATATGCACGCCTTCATATCGGTACACCCAGTGCTCAGTGACAAACACACTCAGTTATTACCAAACCAACTAAACACCCAAATTTTTAATGTGATGATTTCGCCTATACTCTGTGTTAGATTTTTTCAAATTCGCAAAGGTTAATTGATGAATCTTTACGAATGCTCATGGGACAATGATCTGTAAGAGATGGATGATCTCTAATGCATATTCCAGGTTAAAATACTAAATCAGCAGTATTCAAAATAAAGAGAGAGACAACGCCTCGTAATATGCTGCACGGAAGTCTTAAAAAATTGATAACTATATGTATTTCGCAGTTTCAGATGAAACGTAAATTCATTTTACTCTTCAGGGCGGTTTGCTTCATAGATGAACCATCCACCGCCTATACCTACTACCAATACAATAAAGATCAACATTGCTATTTGAACGTCTGGCATTATGCGTTACCTCCTGCTTCTTGTTCCCGCAACTGTCCGCAGGCAGCTGAAATATCCAGCCCTTTAGATTCGCGAATGGTGCAATGTAGTCCTCTTTTGGTTAAATACTCCTGAAATTTTTTCATATCCGTTTCACTTGGGCGTTTAAACTCTGTGCCTCCATACGGATTGAAATAGATGAGATTTACTTTTGCTTTAATGCCGTCAAGCAGAGAGAGAAGCTTCTTCGCAGCAGAGATGTCATCATTGACATCTTTAATGACAAGGTACTCGAACATAACTCTTTTTCTATCGTTGACAGGAAAATTTTTCACAGCCGTAATGATTGATTCGATATTGTACGCTTTGTTAATAGGCATAAGCTGTTGACGCAGGGCATCATCTACCGCATGCAGGGAGATGGCAAGGTTAATACCAAGCTCCATTTTGCCAAGCTTTTCTATCTTGCTGCTCAGTCCGGAGGTCGATATGGTCTGGCGGTGTGGCGCAATGGCCATTCCCTCTTCATCGGCAAAGATCTTGACAGATTTCGTTACGGCTTCAAGGTTGTCAAGCGGTTCTCCCATTCCCATGAAAACAATGTTGACACGACGGTTGGCAGCAATATCATTGTCTTTTTTGATCAAACGAAGCTGTTCGACAATTTCTCCGGCTGTCAAATTTCGCATGAAACCGCCCTTTGCCGTCAAACAAAAGGCACACCCTACCTTACACCCTACCTGGGAGGAGATACAGACTGTATAGCGCTCCTGATGCTTTACAGAGCCATCTTCATGATACTCCTTGTTGCGCATCAGAAGCAGTACGGCTTCAACTGTATGTCCGTCATGCAGTTCAAAGAGATATTTTCTGCTGCCGTCCATGCTGTCCTGCACGGTCACTCTTTTAAGCGGGGCTACCGTATAGTCTGCATCGAGCGCTTCTCGCATCGCTTTGGGCAGATTTTTCATCTCTTCAAACGAGGCAGCATATTTATGATAAATCCAGTTATAGATTTGTTTGGCACGAAAAGCAGGTTTGATCTTCTCCGCAAGCTCTTCTTTGGTCAAGTCTTGAATGATCTGTTTGTTCATAGTTCCCCCTGTAGGGTCGGTTTACCGACC
>Ga0256827_10003010_pt1 | contig 10748 bp, 16 predicted proteins | sample CV84metaG_FD_185977 | JGI IMG/M metagenome (GOLD analysis project Ga0256827, IMG submission 185977) | Hydrothermal vent microbial communities from East Pacific Rise, Pacific Ocean - CV84 | ecosystem: Environmental > Aquatic > Marine > Hydrothermal vents | place: Pacific Ocean: East Pacific Rise...
TCATCAGCTACTGCAGTAGCATTATAATCACTACCAAAAGCTACTAAAGTAAGGGATAATAAACTAAAAATGATTCTAAGCATTATGCAACTTTGCTAAATCTAAAGCTTTTCCAATTCCCCAAACAACACTTAAGAATATTAATAACGATGAAAAGTAAGCATAAAAATTATCTAAATATAAATCAAAGATTAAATCATCTTCACTACCTAATAAAAAGGATTTTATTATCGTAATCGTTATTAATATTTTTAACATATTGTAAACCTTAAAAAAAGGGGAGGCTATGAAATTCCCCTTTTTATTTTTTTTATTTTGCTAAACTGAGACCTTTTTTAATTGCCCACATACCAGCTAGAGCTGTAAGTAATGCACCTGCAACCACTATAATATCATCTAAGCCAAAATTAGGAGCTTCTAAACTCGCATCAGCAAAAGCACTAGTTGATGCTAAAGCAATAGACAAACCAATCAAAACAATTTTTTTCATATATACACCTTAAATAATTTTTTGAGAGTTCTTAAATAACTCTGCACTAAATAAATTTAAGTGACTTAATGCAAAGTTATTTAAATTACTATATAGTAATATATTTATTTACTGATTTTATAAGTTCCATCTTTTACAGGCATTAATTTAACATCGATATGTTGATTTATCTTTTGATTCCATTCTCTCGCTAAACTTGGAAGTTTTTCATTTGTTGCATCAATAGATAATTTGAAGTTTCTTTTAGCCATTGTTGTAAATTCTTCATCACCTATTTTTTTAGTAACATTTTCTAAAGTTGAAAAGTTTAATTTAATAGATGCTCCATATTTGTTACCGTCTACCTCTCCACTTGGTGTAGCTTCAACACCTTCTAAAAGACCGTGAAAAAATAAACCTGAAAATTCATTTTTAATATTTTTAGATAAATGTTTTTTATCTTCTAACTCTTTAGGATCTGCCATTTTTATACCTTTTTTAATTTTATATATTTAAAACTGTTGAATAGTAGTAATAAATTATTAATTTAAGATTAATTTTATATTTTAAGGGGGTTTAAAATTATAAATTTGTTAAATTTATTTTTTTTAAGGGTGTTTAAAAATAATCATTCTAAGCATATTTATATCAATTTTGTATTTAGTTGATAGTTTTGCATTAAGAGTTTTTTTTCGTTCCTTATTTTGGAGATATAGGTCACTTTTTTTGTTTTGAAGAATTTTGCGATGCAAAACCGAGCTTGAATTTTTTAACAAGTTAAAAAAGGAGTACACGGTACTCCCTCTACGAGTTCTAATCTCTTTCTCATTAATTGCAACAAACTTTATAAAATAAAATGAAAATTTTTTTAACAAGTTAAAAACCACAATTCGCGAGAATTGTTAAATTTCACATTATTTTAAAATTAAACTATTATATACTTTCTATAATTATTTAATTTTTATATTGATTAAAAAAATCAATTCTATTATTGTTTTATAACAAAAAATTTAATCATCAAGAAACTTATCTTTTATGTACATTATTTTGTTGAGAGCGACTTAACAAAAACAGATGAATAAAAGTGAAACAAAGAAATAAAATAATACTTTTTTTGTATTGGGGTTAAATTATAAAAATAAAAATATTTTTTCAGTAGAGTAGGGCAGAGGGTTTCAATTAAAAAGGATTATATTTTAGCTATTATGGAGATTAACCAACATATTTTAAATTAAAAGGCAATTCTTTATTTTTACGAGCTTCATAAAACCATTTGCGCTCTAAAGAGTTAATGTTTAAATTATCTACATTATCAGCTGGTTTTAAACCTCTTAAAACTTTCAGAGTTATTCTTTGTAACCATTTAAAAAAGCTTATTGTAAATACTCTACTTCTTCTTCCCTTTATAGAGTCAGCTAAAGGTCTATAAAATCTTGTTTTGATAAAACCTGATATATCTCTAGCTTTATCAATAGCAAGAGCTATCTCTTCTTTATTTGAAGCTAAAAGTAACTGTTTATAGATAAATTCTTTCATATTAAAAACTGCAAATTCAGTAAGAATATAGCCATTTGCTAAAATTCCAAACAGTTGTAATTGTTGTTTATTTATCTTCATAATCAATCCTTTTTCTATAAATAAATTATATCTAAAAAGTGCTTAAAAGTCAAGGTTCAAGGGGGTTAAAAGCACTTTTTATATTCTAAATTTCTTCAAAAATATTTTTATAAATACCTTTTAATTTTAAATCTCTTTTAAAGCCATTAAGAGGAGATAGTTCTAAAAATTCTAAAAAAGACTCATCAAAACTATTTATAAATTTTCTAAAAATATCATTTATAGCAATACCATCATCTTTTAAATCAGCTCTTAACTTTTCATAATGCTCAAATTCATCTTTATTTACATAAAAAGAGATTTTTTTATTCTTCAACTCTCTCTTTTTTAATGGTGGGCGACCATTTTTCTTTATTTTCATTAGGATTTTCCTTATATATATTTATTTATATGTTCTAAAACCTCTTGTTTACGAGGTAAATATGCTTTATAAAAACTATCAGACTCAGCAAAAGAAAGATTATCATTCATTCGAGAACCTGTTCTAAAATAGAGAATACCTTTATCGCTAATAGAAACTTGTTCTGAAGCAAAAGTAAAAATAAAATGTTCATTATTTACTAAACTTTTATTATGAACCACTAAAAACTTCTTTAAATCAATAAAACTATTGATTTGCTCTTCTGAAATTTCTAATTTGGGGTAGGGCTTCTTTACTCCCTCCGTATTACTTTTTTCTTTATTGCTAGGTATAGTATTACTTGTAGTATCAATTTGTGAGTCTGTATCTGTGAGTCCCATTTTGTGAGTCTCATTTTGATACTCAGACTGATTTAGGGGTTTGTGTGGTGTTTCATACAATATATAATCATTCACAGCTTGTTTTCCACCAACTCTTTTTTTTATTTTTTCTAAATAGCCAAATTTTATGAGTTCATTAATAATCCTTAATATAGTAGTTCGAGACTCTTTTAATTGTGAAACCATTCCTGAAAGTGAAAACTCCCAATTATCAGGCTTAGACTCCATAAACAAATAAAAACCCTTAGCTTGTAGTGATATTGTTTTATCATTGATAATCTCATTATCAACTTGTGTAAAACCTCTTCTTTTTTTTATGAGCCTAGACATAGATAAACTCATTGTTTGTAATATTCTTTAAAACCTTAAAGAAATAATATAATTTTATCTTTAAGAATAAAGATAACTCAGAAAGTGTAATATTCATTTTTAAACCCCTTGAAACTAAAGAGAGTAGTCCACAACCACCATATTAAAGCCCAAACTTTTTTCAAGAGAATTTACATTATGTTAACCAAAAACTATAAAAAGGAAGATAGATACTTATGACAAGAAAAGATAAATTAATTGATGATATAGAAAACCTACTGAACAATTATGATAATACAAACTCTACTCAAATAAATCCATCTCTATTGAAATTTATGGATGAAGAAACATTATTAAGTATTGTAGATAATCTTTTAACCCAAAAAGAAAATTCAAAAGAATCAGATATTGTATGGCTTGAACAATTCAAAAAGATTGAATAGTGTTATTGTCTGAAATGTGTTAATTTGTTAATTGTACTTTAATATAAAAAAATATATAATTGTGAGTATACAAATTTTATTACAATCATAGGAAAAAATATGGGAAATGTAGATTTAATCCAATTAACACAACAAACTAAAAAACTAACTGCAATGGTAGTTGAAGATGAAAAAGATGTAAATGAACTTTTAAGCTCGACATTCAAAAACTTCTTTGCTGATGTAAACTCTTTTTTTGATGGTGAAAGTGCTTTAAAAGCTTATAATAAAAATAATCCAGATGTTATATTTGTAGATATTATTATGTCTGGTATGGATGGGATTGAACTTTCTCGTAAAATTCGTAAAAAAAATCCAGACCAAATTATTATAGTTATTTCAGCTAGTAATGATATTGAGAAAATTTCAGAATCTATTGAAGTAGGTGTTAATAGCTTTATTCAAAAACCTATTGATACTAAAAAAATCATAGAACTTCTTTCAAATGTTGTTTCCATAGTGACTAAAAAGAAAAAAATTGAAACAAAAACTTTTTCAATTTCTCTTCCTTTAGACCTTTATGATGATGTAAATGAAAATGCAAAAGCAGAAAGCATCTCTAAAAATGCTGTTATTATTCGAGCATTACGTAGCTTTTACACAAAATAGTTAAATCTTTTTTTATATATTAAAAGTTATATAGATTTTATCCTATATAACTTTTAAAATCATACTTTTTTCCTCACTCTCCCCTACCCTAAAAAGATTGTATCAGTAAAACTTAGCTAAAATAATGAAAATTACTTTTAGGAAAATTAATGTTAAGATTTGCACCAAGTCCAACTGGCGATATGCATATAGGAAACCTTCGTGTTGCTCTATTTAACTATATCGTTTCAAAACAGAAAAAAGAAGATTTAATTATACGTATAGAAGACACAGATAAAGAGAGAAATATAGAGGGGAAAGATAAAGAGATTTTAGATATTCTTAATCTTTTTGGGATTGAATATTCCCAAGTTATCTATCAAAGTGAAAATGTTCGTTTTCACTCAGCTATGGCACTTCAACTTATTCACGAAAAAAAAGCTTTTAGCTGTTTTTGCTCTAATGATTGGCTAGACACAAAACGTGAAGAGGCAAAAAAGATGAAAAAAGCTTATCAATATGATGATGCTTGTCGAGATTTACCAGCAGAACTTGTTATCGACAATACAGCACCATTTACTATACGTATAAAAAAACCTGAGAAAGCTATTGTTATTAAAGACCATATTAAAGGTAATGTGACATTTGAAGCAGGGGCGATAGATAGTTTTATTATTATGCGACAAGATAAAACGCCTATGTATAATTTTGCTTGTGCAGTTGATGATATGTTAAGTGATATATCTATTGTAATTCGTGGTGAAGACCATCTTAGCAACTCTCCAAAACAGGAACATATCAGAAAATCTTTAAATTATGATAAAAACATAGAGTATGCACATCTTCCTATTATTTTAAATGATGATGGTAAAAAAATGAGCAAAAGAGATGATGCTTCTAGTATTAAATGGCTTTTAGAGGAGGGTTTTATTCCTGAAGCTATTATAAATTATCTCATACTAATTGGCAACAAACCACCAAAAGAGATATTTACTCTACAAGAGGCTATCAAATGGTTTGATTTAGAAAAAATATCAAAATCCCCTGCCCGTTTTGATATGAATATGCTACGACATATAAACAGTGAACATCTGAAAAATCTTCATTCTAAAGAGTTATCTCGCTATGTTGGGTTTGCAGATGAAAATATCGGCGATTTAGCAAAACTATATCTTGAAGAAGCAAGTACAACAAAAGAGTTGAAATCTAAAATCTCTCCTATATTTGAGCCAAAAATAGTAAATGAAGAGTTTAAAGAATCTATAACTATTTTACAAAAAACTATAAAAAAAGCTCCCTACTTTGAAGAATATAATGATTTCAAAAAGTACCTTATGAAAGAGTCTGAACTTAAAGGTAAAAACTTTTTTAAACCATTACGTCTTTTACTTACAAATGCTGAACATGGTCCTGATATTTCTGAAATATATAAACATATTAAAAATTATTTAGGGGAGATTGTAAAATGAGTGATTTAGGTTTAGCACTCTATCAAGTTGGTGGATTATTTACAGGTTTAATCAATATATACATATGGGTAATGATAGCATCTGCTCTCATTAGTTTTGTAAATCCAGACCCATATAATCCAATCGTACAATTTTTATATAGAATTACAAATCCAGCTTATACAATGGTGAGAAGATTTGTAAGAACGGATTTTAATGGATTAGATTTAGCACCTTTAATTATAATCATAGCTTTACAAATTTTTATTATATTTGTAAATTACTTTTTTACTGTTTTAGCAACCAGTATATAAATTTCTTTAAGTAAAAAAATTACTCCCTAAAAAATATTAGTGGATAAGAAGATAATCCATCTATGGAGAGTGTTAAATTTATGTCTTTAACACTCTTTTTAAACTTAATAAGATAACTTTTATTCCAACTATTTTGATTTTTCACCAATGGAAAATATACATTTTTTTTATCAACTATCTCCATATTTTCCATATTTACTCCATTAAGTCGAAACATATAAGAGCCTACTCTCTCTTTTACATAAAGAGAGATTAAAAACGTATCTTTTTTTATTATATTTTTGTCAAGATTATTAAGATATATAGCAGTGAATATAGCATCTACACTACTGTTTGTTTCTAACTTTGAACTCTGTGTATTAGATTCTATAAGTTGTTGTGTTTTATTCATATCAAAACTTGTATAAGCATTTTTATAAGAACAAGCATTTAGTAAGAGTATTAAAAAAATTAAAGTTATCATATAGTATTTCATATTTCATCCAAAAAAAGTATATTGAATTATATCTTATTAACCTCTTCTTTTGTATAATCCTCTAAATTTTGATATAAAGAGTCGTTTTGAAAAAAAGATTAGCTGTCGCATTTACTGGACCATCCAATAGTGGAAAAACAACTCTTATATTAAAAGTTGCTAGAAAATTGATAAATGAACATCATAAACAGGTTGCAATTATCAAACACGACCCAAAAGATAAAGCACAATTTGATGTTGTAGGAAAAGACAGCTATAAGTTTAGTGATACTGGTGCCGAAGTTATAGTAACATCCCCTAATCGTACCACATATTTTTCTAAGAGAAATAAAGATTTAGATGAGATGATAAGGCTTTTTGATGATTTTGACATTTTACTTGTGGAGGGATTGAAAACTCTTCCTCTCCCTCGTATTAGTGTTTTTAGAAAAACTTTAGAGAGTGATTATTTTCCATTTATGAATGCTTTAGCGATTGATGAGACTGTTAATATAGATAACTATCTACTACCAAAAGATGTTGATATTTTAGATTTAAACAACCCGAATGAGATAATTTCGTGGATATTAAAAAATGCAAAGGAAGTATAAAATGAGAGATATATTTGATGCAATTCAAAGAAGTGCAATAAGAATTAAAGAAGCGATAGATGTTAAAGATATAGGGTATTCACAACAGGAAAATAGTTCAGGTGAAACACAATTAGAGTTAGATATTAAATGTGACCTTATTATTCAAGAGGAGTTTTCTAAAGTTTCATCTGTTCACACGATAGCAAGTGAAGAGAAAGAGAAAGAGATGTTACTAAATAAAGATGGAAAATATTTTGTTGCTTATGACCCTTTAGATGGTTCATCTTTAATAGATGTAAATCTAAGTGTTGGTTCTATTTATGGTATTTATGATGGTGCTTTTGGTGCTGAAAATATGGTAGCATCTTGTTATGTTGTACATGGTCCTCGTGTTGAGATGGTATTTGCTGAAAATAAAACAAAACTTTATCTTTTACAAAATGGAGAGTTTGAGTTTGTAAAAGAGATTCGTTTAAATGAGAAAGGTAAACTAATGGCACCAGGGGGAACTCAGCAAAATTGGGCATCTTACCATAAAGGTATGATAGATAACTTTTTTCAAGAGGGTTACCGTTTACGTTACTCTGGAGGAATGGTTCCTGACCTACACCAAATTCTACTTAAAGGTGGTGGACTTTTCTCATATCCTGCTACTTCTGATAAACCAGAGGGAAAACTACGTCGTTTATTTGAAGTATTCCCATTTGCATTTATCTATGAAAAATCTGGTGGTCAAGCGATAGATGGTAAAAACAGTTTAATGTCACTAGGTCATTCACATATTCACGATACATCTGTTTGTTTCTTTGGTTCAAATTATGAAGTAAATAGAGTAAAAGAAGTTTATTCAGAAAATGAGTAACCAACAAAAAGATAAGTTTGAACAACATCTTGATGAGATGATAATAAAGCTTCAATCTTGTCAAAAAGAGAAAAATATAAAAAGTTGTAGTGATTGTGAACATTATCTCAACTGTGAATTACGAACCGATTATATAAAATCGGTTTATAATAGTATGTCTAAAGGTGAAACGGGAGGATTTGAATTTTAATCCCCCCACCCTAGTTTCTCTCTTAAAACATCAAAATAGTTAAACTCCTCTCTATGGATAAGTTTAGCTGTTTGTCTAGCTAACCCAATATGAACACTCTCTCCAATATCTAACTCGTGCATATCTTGACCATCTATAATCATTAAAGCAGGATTATCAGGTGTTTTCATCTCAATAGCAAATTCACCTGGTAAAACAACTGGTCTTTGAGTCAAGGAGTGAGGGCATATTGGAGTAAGAGTAAAAACCTTTGTCAAAGGAAAAAGAACTGGCCCACCTGCTGAAAGATTGTAAGCTGTTGAACCTGTCGGTGTTGAGACTATTACACCATCACCATGATATGTATTGAACGATTTTCCATCTACTAATGTTTCGATACTTATCATATTTGTTATAGAGTGTCGAGTAAGAACTATATCGTTAAAAGCATGAATAGTAACAGTTTCCTCATCTCTTAAAATAGTTGCCTCAAGAACAGAACGTTCATCTATTTTATATCTTTTTGTTACAAGTTTATTAACAAAATCTTCAAGTTCATCCATACTTACATCTGCTAAAAAACCAAGATTTCCAGCATAAACACCTAAAATAGGAATATTATAGTTAAAACTACGACGCACAACAGATATAAGAGTACCATCTCCTCCAAGAGTTACTAAAATATCACTCTGTTTACAAAGCATATCAAACTCCATACCCATAACATCTATCATACCACCACTAATACTATCTATATAAACTTCTATGTTATGCTTATGAAATATTTTTTCTAACTTGAAAAAGGTACTCTTTAATTCTGGTGTAGATGGTCGTAAAACAACCCCTATCTTTTTTATAGTTTCTATCTGCATATTTTTTCCTCTTTTTTAATTATTATCAGTAACACAACGAATATAATTTGTTTCTAATTTATGTTCATAGAAAGAACTTCCACCATAAAAGTAGACATACCAAGCAAAGCAATTATCTTCCTCACACTCTGTTGAACTCCAAAAAGATTGAGTTTCCATATACATACTCTCCAATAAAGGTTCTGTTATATATGTAACAAAATTTTGACTTTTAAAATTTCGGTAACTGTTTTCAGTAATTAATGTTTGTAGCTCATCTAAAGTTGGAACTCTCCATCTATTATATCCACAATAATTTTCATCATTAAGTTTATTTACATATTCTTGTATATCATCCCATATATAAGCTTTATCTTCTATTTCAACTTGCCAAATGAGATTTGTATTTGGGTCTTTCCATATTTTTTCTTGCATAGTATTGAAAGCTCCTCCAAAAAATAGTTGAATTTTTTCGATAATTGTAGCATATATAAAAGAAAATATATTTAGAGTTTTTATAAGTCAATCTTAGATATAATTGTTAAAATTATTTTTAGGACTCTATATATTATGAGAAGCCATTACAATACAGATTTAAGTGAAGCAAATGTTGGTGACGAAGTTACTTTAACAGGTTGGGCAAATAACCACCGTGACCATGGTGGGATTATTTTTATCGATTTACGTGACAAAACTGGTTTAATCCAGCTTACTTGTGACCCTGAGGATAGTGCAGAAGCACATAAAATTGCAAATAGTGTTCGTGACGAATATGTTCTTATCGCAAAGGGTACTGTTCGCGCTCGTGGAGAGGGACTTACAAATCCTCGTTTAAAAACTGGTGCTATTGAAATAGTTGTTACTGAACTTATTATTGAGAACAAATCAGCTGCACTTCCATTTGTGATTGGAGATAAAAAAGTTGGTGAAGAGACTACTCTGAAATATCGTTATTTAGAGTTACGTGACCCTGACCTTTATAATGTATTTCGTTTACGTTCAAAAACTGCTATTGCAGCGAGAAATGTACTCGATGCAAATGGATTTTTAGAGGTAGAAACTCCTATTTTAACAAAATCAACTCCTGAGGGAGCAAGAGATTATTTAGTTCCATCTCGTGTTCATAATGGTGAATTTTATGCACTTCCTCAATCTCCACAACTTTTCAAACAACTTTTAATGGTTGGTGGATTTGATAGATATTTCCAAATAGCAAAATGTTTTCGTGATGAAGATTTACGTGCAGATAGACAACCAGAGTTTACTCAAATAGATGTTGAGATGAGTTTTTGTAATCAAGAAGATGTTATAAAAGTAGCTGAAGATTTACTAGTAGCTATGTTTAATGCTGCTAACATCGACATAAAACCACCATTTAATCGTATAACATATAACAATGCTATGGAGTGGTATGGTTCAGATAAACCAGACCTTCGTTATGACCTTAAAATGGTAGATGTTATCGACATCTTTAGCCGTTGTGATAATGAAATCTTTACAAACATAGCAAAAGATACAAAAAAGAACCGTATCAAAGCTTTAAAAGTTCCTGGTGCTGACTTGATTTTCTCTAAACGTGAGATGAAAGGTTTTGAAGATTTTGTACGTAAATTTGGCGCTCATGGTTTAGGTTACTTCCAAATGAAAGAGGATGGTCTTAAAGGTCCACTTGTAAAATTCTTTAGTGAAGAAGATATTGCACTTATCATTAAAACAACGGAACTGGAAGTTGGTGATGTTGTATTTTTTGGTGCTGGGGAGAAAAAAACTGTATTAGATTATATGGGTCGTTTTAGAAACTTTATAGCTGAACATGAAAAGATGAACCTTATTGATGAAGATGCTTTTGAG
>Ga0256827_10003011_pt1 | contig 10743 bp, 6 predicted proteins | sample CV84metaG_FD_185977 | JGI IMG/M metagenome (GOLD analysis project Ga0256827, IMG submission 185977) | Hydrothermal vent microbial communities from East Pacific Rise, Pacific Ocean - CV84 | ecosystem: Environmental > Aquatic > Marine > Hydrothermal vents | place: Pacific Ocean: East Pacific Rise...
TTACGAATATTTCATTGGCTCTACTTTTGGTACTCTTTAGAGGTTCAGCACTGGACACTAGCATGATGGTGGTTGCCGTCATGATAATGTCTGTTTCTGGACTCTTTTATATTATTGCTGGGCAGGTAATTTTTTCTAAAATGTGGCATTGGGTTCCCATCTCTGGTTATGCAGAGGGTTGGGGTGCTGTGAAGTTTGTCATCTTGCCTGTGCTTATTGGAGTCTTTGCAGGAATTGGTTCTGGGGTGCGTTGGTACCGAAGCATCTTCTTGGAGCAGATAAACCAAGACTATGTACGAACTGCACGAGCCAAAGGTTTGTCTGAACTGCGAGTTCTTTTTGGTCATGTTTTGGGTAATGGTATGTTGCCCATCTTGACAGGGGTAGTTGTGGTCATTCCTTCACTCTTTATGGGAAGTCTCATCATGGAGTCCTTTTTTGGAATTCCTGGGCTTGGTTCTTACACCATTGACGCGATTAACGCACAAGACTTTGCCATTGTAAAAGCGATGGTCTTTTTGGGTTCGGTACTTTATATTATAGGGCTTATTTTGACAGACATCTCTTATACGTTGTTTGACCCACGTGTAAAATTAAACTAAGAAAGTAATAGTTTAAAATATATTTTAAATATTTTATATATTTATTTAAAGTCGATTTTAAATATTAAAGACTATAATCATATAAACTTTAAATGGATTTTACAAAATGATAAAATATATAAGAAATAAACAGATAAGACTTATTCAAAGTACCTCTTTAGATTTTATGAGAGAGAGGTATGTAGGAAAGTTACTCTCTCCCAATCGTCTTGTAGGTTTGGTCGGTCAACGAGGTGTAGGAAAAACCACACTACTTTTGCAGTATTTAAAAACAAATTTTAAGCCTACTGAGTACCTCTACTTTTCAGCCGATGACATCTACATTATAAACAGTTCCATTTATGATATTGCTACTGAGTTTGTAAAGCTTGGAGGAAAAGTTATTGTTATTGACGAGATACATAAATATAAAAATTGGGCAATAGAGTTAAAGAGTATCTATGACTCTTTTCCTGACCTCATTGTTCGGTTTTCGGGTAGTTCTATGTTAAATATTTTAAATGAAAAGTACGACTTAAGTAGACGATGTGTCATCTCTTATGTAACACCGTTAAGTTTTAAAGAGTATCTGAAACTTTCAGAGAAGATAGAACTACCTGCCTTAACACTTGAAGAGATTTTAACCAATGCAAGTGAGTTAAGCTCATCTATGGCTCTTGAAAATCCAACACTCTATAAAAGTTTTTTAAAATATTTGCAGATTGGCTTCTACCCATTTTTTATAGAAGATGAGGTTGAATATAAAAACAAACTCTTTAATGCTTTAGACAAAATTATTGCAGAAGATATTCCTTCACTCAATAAAATTGACTATACCCATTTGAGTATTTTTAAGAAGTTTATTGCAAAACTTATCTACTCTAAAGTGCCGTATCAGGTCAACATAACAGCACTCTGTAAAGAGTTTGGGGTCTCTCATCCTACACTTAATACCTACTTGAATATTTTAGAAGAGACAAAGATTATAAAGCCCATTCGAAAGTACTCAACCAAAGTTTCAAAAAAACCTGAGAAGCTACTTTTTAGTAATACCAATATACTTTACACTTTTGCTGATGAGTTTGGAGTAGAAGCCGACATAGGAACAGTAAGAGAGACCTTTTTTGCTTCAGTATTTGAGACCATTTATTACAGTGACATAGGTGATTTTAGGGTCGATAAATATATTTTTGAAATAGGTGGTAAAAACAAATCATTTAAACAGATTAAAGATGTAGAAAACAGCTTTGTAGTAGTAGATACTGACTATACGATGGAAGAGAATAAGATTCCTCTTTGGTTGTTTGGCTTGATGGAGTAGTTTATAATGAATCAAGAAGCAATTTTAATCAATTTATGTAAACATAAAAAACTGATAGGAGAGATTTTTAACAGTAGAATGTTAATTCAACCAATGAGTGGTTTTAATGATTTAGAACAAGAGACTTTAGTAAAATTAATCAATGAAACAAAGATGATAAAGCAAGATAGTGATGGGAATATTTGGCTTAATCCTTCACTTGAAATGGCACTTGAAGAGATGCTTGATATAGATGAAAATATCAATCTTGGTAAAGTGAGTAATTATCTTGAAAATATTAAAAAAAGTCTTTCACTTTATGCTAATTCAAATAAAGAGTTACATTTAAATTCAATCGTTAAAAGTTTTAACAATATTATTCTTGCGTTAGAAGATAACAGTAGGCTTGTATCAAGAAAAAAAGGTATTGGTTTTGGTGGGGCATTTTCTTTGAAAGAAAAAATGCACTATCTTGAAATTTTGAAAACAGATATTGTTGCTTTAAAAAAGCAAACAAGAGTTGTTGATGAGTTTATCTCAGTCTATAAACGAGAGTTTAGAATTTTAGATTATCAGCCTTTATTAAATAAACTACATGAAGTTGTTATAACTAGAGATTTAGTCTCTTCCTCATTGAGTCATGAGCTTAGAGATATTTTAGAAACGCTAAAAAGAATTACACGTGAAGATAGAGAACAAAAAGGTTTTGTACGAAAATTAAGAGCCATTGAATACTTGTATGAACATGGAAGATTGGAGTCTGAAACAGATATTAAAGATATTGTTTTAAATATTCCAAATATTTTAAAAATAGGGATAGAGAAACAACTTAACTCTAAGTATATTGATAGTGAAGAGTACGCTGATAAAATTTTAGAATTTTCAAAAGAATTGGGTGTAAAGAGAAAAGTAGAAAAGAAACAGCGTAGTAATGCTACTCCTTCTACAAGAAAGAAAAAAGTTATAAAGAAGGATTATCTTGATTCTGATGAAGTCTATAGACTTTTTATAAAATCAAAAAATGACATCTCTTTGTTAAAATTTATTGAGAGTATTGAAAATATTTCAGAAAATGATAGAGATGAGGTGATAGATATTTATCTTGAAATTATTGATACTTATCACAGTGAACTTGAAATTAACCAATGTAAAGAGTTTGAGGATACCAAAGACAATAGGTTCTCTGTACTTAATATAAAAAGAAAGATGGTAGCATGAAAATAGAACTAGAATTACCTAACGCAACTTATGAGATATTTGATTTTTTACGTGAAGGAAAATTTTTATGTAAAAATCATCCTGAACCAGAGCATGAGAGACTTTATGGAAATTGTTTAAAATATTACATCAATTTAAAAGAATATTTTGCATGTATTAAAGTTGACCTTATTAGTGAAGAGGATGACTATTTTTATTTTGGAGATTTAAAAGTTATAGAAGAAGATAGTAGTGAGATTACTATTAAGCTGAAAGAGTTTATAAAATTTATTAGATTTTACTCTATATTAGTTGAAAGTTATAAATATTTTGGAGCAGGGACATCATTTACTCTTGCTAAGTTGGAACAAAATATTATAGAGAGTATTCCTCTAAGAAGTAAATATAAGAAAGATGATAAAGGGATTAGAAAAGAGCTGGAGGGTGAAGTCAAAATGTTTTTAAAATATGGATATATTTATAAGATAGATTCAAAAGATGACAAATATATTGCTTTGGCCTCCATACAAAGACTTAAGGATTTTATTGGAAGTATAACCATTGATGATGAAATATTTGAAGAGGTAGAAGAAGTTATAAAAAATGGAGATGATGATGAATAGTTATCAAAATGAATTAAAAAGTATACATTTTTTCAACAGTGCTTTGTTTAAAAATGAAGAGATTAATTTAGGTTCAAATATCTTTATATCAGGAACAAATGGTGCAGGAAAAACAACTGTATTGAGAGTTATTAATTTTTTTAATACAGCCAATGAAAAAGTGCTAAAAAAAGAGAAACTAAATTTTTATGATTATTATTTCAAACATAGTAATAGTTTTTTTGTATATCGTTATGAAAAAGAGGAATATGATATTCTTGTCTCTGTTTATACTAAAGAGAATGTTGAACGTCAATCTTATGAAGATAAATTACTCTATAGGTTTTCTCTGTTAGAAAAAGGAAGTTATGACATAGATAATATTTTTAACAGGGGAACTAGAGCTGATATTTTTAACGAACTTTTGGCAAAAGAGATAAGTACATTTGAAGCAACAAGCTCAAAACAGTATCTTGATACTCTTTATGGTCATACAAAGAAAAAAGAGCTTGGTGTATTTGTTTTTGCTAAAGTTAAAAATTATAAAAACTATACAGATTTACTCTATTCTGTTTTTAAAAATGGAGCTATAGAAGCAAAAAGTGTTAAAAATATTATACTTGATTATGTACAGTCTGAAAATAGTGCAACCATGCTACTCGATTTAAATAGGCAAGAGCGTGAGTTGTTGTCTTTTGAAAAAAATTATCACAGCATAGAAGAGTGGAAAAAAGGAGAAGAGTCTATTCCTTCTTTAAAAAACCATTTTACTGAGTTAAATACCTATAAGTATCATAAAAAAGAGAAGCTTATCTCTATTGGTAAACATCTTAAATATTATGAAAAGTTTATGCCACTATTGAAAAATAAGATGGAAGAAATAAACAAGCTGAGTATAGAGTGTGAAGGTGTAATTAAAGGTATAGAGAGTGAAAAAGAGAAAGAGCTAAAAGAGTTACTTGAAGAGAAAATCAAAATTAAATTGAAAATAGATAATTTACTAGAAGAGTATAAGAAGTACCAAGAAAATAGTAAATTATTGGAGATGATAGAAGAAGTACCTAAAAAAGATGAATATCAATTATCTCTTGATAGTTCCGAAAAGATGCTTAAACAGTTAAACTCTAGTATAGGTAGTGTGAAAGAACGATTTGATAAAATCTTAGAAGATATTAATAATACTTTTAAAAATAAAAAAGGGATTTTATCTCAAAACCTATCTAAAGTAGAAGCTGAAATATTTAAAAAGAAAATAGATAACAGTAAGCAAATAGAAGAGAATAAAAAAGAGATAGAGGAGAACTATAAAGAGATGACTACTCTTGCTTTAAATAAGCAAAAGTTTTTAAAAAATGAAAGTAGTCAAAACTTAGAAGTTGAAAAAATAAAGCTTAAAAAATATGAAGATGAAGATGGTTGGAAAAGTTTAGTTGATGAGTATAACAGGGAAGATGATGAAAAAACTCAAATTGAAGAAAATATTAAAAGGCTGGATGAGAAAAAAAGTAACTTAATTCAGAAAGATGAAGAATTTAGAAAAGATGACAATTCCAAAAAAGAGAAAATAGAAAATGAATATCGTTCTAATATAAATAGGATTCAAAAAAAGATAGATAGTCTAAATGAGATTATGGAATCAGAAGGGACACTTTTTAGTAAAATTAATAGTCATGGTTTAAACATGAACCGATATGTTAGTTTCTTAAAAGATGAGGTTTTTCTCTCTAAAGATTTTATTTTAGATGAAGAGAAAGATAATGATAAGAATACTATTTTTGATTTTATAGTAAATAGTGATAGTGATTTTTTTGAGAATAGCCAAACGATACAAGAGAAACTGATTGAACTCAAAAAAGAGAAAATTACTGCAAATGAAAGAAAAAAAAGAAGTTTAACAAAACTACAAAAAGAGTATAAAGTTTTTTATGCTGAATATAGAGAAAAATTTAGTCAGATAAGTGAAGCACTTAATACAGAAAACAATAGACTCTCTATTTTAAAATCAAAGATTAGTGATATTGAAAATAGACAAGATGACTTTAAAGAGTTATGGAAAAAAGAGCATAATGAAGAATTTGAAAAAGAGCAATTAAGACTAAATAAAATTACACTAGATCTAAAGAATATATCTGATCAATATGCTAATTTGGAAGAAAAAAAGAGAGAAGAGTTAAGTACTTTAGAAAGTATGATTTATAATGAAGTCAAAGATATAGATGAAGCTAGAGCTTTAAATAAAAGTGAAATTTTAGAGCTTGATGCTTTATTGAAAAAAGAGTTGAAAAATGCAAAAAAACAATATGAAAAACAGCTCAATGAAGAGGGACTTGATGTTGATGAGATAAAAAAATATGAGACCATTAGAGATAATGCTAAAGTAAAATTATCAGATATACAACAATGGCAAAATCAGGTAGAAGAGTATGAAAAGTTTATTAAAAATAAGTATGAACAATTACCTGAATTTAAAATAAGATTTAAGAGAGCAGAAGAGAAAGAATCTAGTAGAACACTGTTTTATAAGGAAGAGTTAGAAAGAAAGAATAAAAAACTAGTAGAGATAAATAATAATTTTATAAAGTTAAAAAAAGAACTATCTAGTTATGAAGAAGATAATGAAGCCTTAAATAAACAACTTGTTGAAGAGATAGACGCTATAGAAGATAGAGAGACTCTATCAGAAGTAATAGGTATTGTAAATAAAGAGAATATTCTTCGTGCTAATACATTAATCTTTGAATTTCATAAAGTAGAAAAAAATATAGCTAAAGAAGAAGAAAATATTATTAAAATAACCAATGAAAATTTTGGAAACTTTATTGCAAAGAAGAGTTTTGAGTTTAAAAGTGAAACTCCACTTGGATGTGCAAAAGAGATAATAGAACTTGAATCAAATCGTTGGATTCAAGGTATGATTGATATAACTTATGAGGGTATAGATACAACCATTGATGATATATCAATACAGTATAAAAATATATATGATTCTCTCACTTATGTAAATGGAGCTATTCATAAAATTAACAGAGATATAGAAGATATAAAAGCGATTGATTTGATTGATATTATTGAGATGAAGACTGAATTAAAAGAGTCAAGTATCATGAACTCAATGAAAGAACTCTCTGAGTATTGGGCAGGAGAGAGTAAAAATATGAAAAGAGATTTGTTCTCTTTTGAATTATATAACTCACACAATAAGCCTAGAGTTCTAAAGATGCTAAAAAAGTTTACAGAAGAGTTGGCAAATAGTTCTCAAAGAGAAAAGAAAATGTCCGTTGGAAATCTTTTTGATTTGTTATTTTATGTAAAAGAGAAGAGCAATGAGTATGATTGGACAGATAAAATATCTGATGCAGGGAGTGAAGGAACTTCTATTATTATAAAAATTGCTGTTAATACAGCACTTATCAACTTGTCATTAAAAGGTGCAGAACAACATCAAACTTATCTACCTATTGATGAAGTAGGAAGAATACATAATAAATATGTAGTGCAAATAATGCAATATATCAACGCTAAAGATACAAAAATGATAGCAGTCCAACCCAATGACCCTATGGCTAAATTTTTTGAAAGGTCTTATCTTTTTGAGTCTATTAATAACAAAGAGACGCTTATTACAGAACATACACGACAAAAAATGAGTTTAAAGATAAAGGCTTATGATGAGTAGAAGTTTAAATGAAGCAGTTGCACTGAAAAAACTAGAAGATATAGACGTTATCTCAATAAGTGAATTTAGTCATAATAAGAACTTATTAGCAGAGTTAGAAAAACTAGGTGTAATAGATATCTTTCCAAATATTGGTAAAAGAGGAAATAGTGTACGAAGAGGTAAATTTTTTGAGAAGTATATAAAAACTCAATACAATAGTAATTTAAAAGGTTTTATAGAAATCAATAGTAGAGGTGAACTCTTAGAAGAGTTTGGAGATGATAAAGCAAAAAATATCACTCCTCAAACAGGAGTCTACTTATGGACAGATGATGAGGTAGATATAGGTAATGGAAATATTGTCTCGTGTAAAAAAGGTACTTGTCTATTTGTTCATCATAGCACAAAAATAGAGATAGCAGAGGATGTATTAATTGTTGGAATTGAAAATTTTGAAACATTGATGAATGCTATAAATATTAAACATCACTTTGATAAAAATAAGAAAATAGTATTTATGTTTAGAAATGTAAGTTTTTTGAAATATATTAAAAATAGTAAAAATACGATTTTATATTTCCCTGACTATGATGTTTATGGAGTTAAAATATATGAGACAGAGATATTAAAATATAATCAAAATGTTAGTTTATTTGTAGCTCCTAGTTTTGAAGAAGATTTAATGAATGTAAAAAGTAAAAAACGATACTTTGAAGATTTAGAAAGTAAAGGTGGTAAATATATGGCTGTAACAAAAATGGGTCAGTTTATTTTGAAAATAAATAAAGATAATCAGAAAGTACTGCCACAAGAGTTTTATAGTGTAGATTTAAGTAAGGTGCAATGATTATGACATTAACTTTCCTATGGACAGACATTATGGTATGGCTTTTGGTTGTGGCTTTGGTTGCTTGGGGTATGGTTATTTCTCGTTCACCACAAGTGCAAAAACAGTGGAAAGCCATTTTTAAATCTTCTGTGGCGATGATTTCGGCAATGGTATTGTTACTCTATTTGCTGTTTGCTCTTTTAGACTCTGTGCATTTTCATAAGGCACAAAGTTCTGAGATGGTAAGTTTGTTAGATATGGCATTTGAACACCGAATTGAAGAGACGGAGAGAACTTATTCTGCACCTTTTGCAAGGGTGGAGTATGCTAAGTCATTAATGGTAGTTGATGGGGTGAGTAAACAAGTTAATTTACCTTTGAAACATGTAGAGGGTAAAAACATTTGGTTCTCTTCGTTAGTGGCAACCATGGTTGGAGTGGGCATAAGTTTTTTACTTGTTTTTGCTCATGTTGTGTGGCGAAAGAGAAAAGGTTGGGTAGAGGATATTCCTTGGAACACGGCTTATGCAACATTGACTCTACTAATGCTACTCTTTACATGGCTCTATATGCTTAGTTTTGACTACCATGTTTTAGGAACAGACAAAGTGGGTGGAGATGTGCTTTACCAGAGTTTGAAGAGCATACGAACAGGTGTTCTTATTGGTATTTTGACTACGCTTATTACATTACCTGTAGCCATTATGCTTGGGGTAAGTGCTGGACTCTTTAGAGGATGGGTTGATGATGTGATTCAGTATATTTATACTACATTAAACTCCATTCCAGGGGTTTTGCTCATTGCTGCTGCTGTGTTACTGATGCAAGTCATTATGGACAATAACCCTCAATGGTTTGAAACCACACAAGAGCGTTCAGATGTTCGGCTCCTCTTTTTAGTACTTATTTTGGGTATTACTTCTTGGACTGGTCTTTGTCGTTTACTTAGAGCTGAAACATTGAAAATTTCACAAGTTGAGTTTGTTACAGCTGCTAAGGCATTTGGGGTGAGCAAGTTTGGGATTATACGAAAGCATATTATTCCAAACCTTATGCATATTATTCTCATTTCCATTGTTCTTGACTTTTCAGGTTTAGTTTTGACAGAAGCAGTACTTTCTTACGTGGGAGTTGGAGTTGACCCTACCATGCACTCATGGGGGAACATGATTAACCAAGCAAGACTTGAGATGGCAAGAGAACCAATGGTTTGGTGGTCGTTGTTTTCGGCTTTTATCTTTATGTTTGTTTTGGTACTAGCTGCAAATCTGTTTTCAGACAGAATTCAAACTGTACTTGACCCAAGGAACAATGCATGAGTATTTTAAAAGTAAATAACCTTAGTTTGGTTGTAGGAAATCAAGCGTTATTAAAGTCAGTTAGTTTTGAAATTAAACGTGGTGAAATTTTTGCTTTAGTGGGTGAGTCTGGTTCGGGGAAATCTCTTACCTCTTTAGCCATTATGCGACTACTTCCAGATGCATTAAAAGTGACTTCTGGAAATATTTTGTTAAACGATAGCTCTCTTTTTAGCATCTCTGAGTTTGATATGCAAAAGGTGCGTGGGCGAAAAATTGCGATGATATTTCAAGAACCAATGACGGCTTTGAACCCTGTCATGACCATTGGGGAGCAGGTAGCTGAGGTCATTCGTTTGCATTTAGATTTGAATGAAAAGAAGATTCAAGAAAAAGTAATAGAACTTTTTGAAGAGGTGGCATTGCCTTCTGCTTTGGAGCGTTATGGATGGTACCCTCATCAGCTCTCAGGTGGGCAGAAACAAAGAGTTATGATTGCCATGGCTTTGGCGTGTGAACCTGAATTGCTTATTGCCGATGAACCAACGACTGCTTTGGATGTTACTATTCAAGCACAAGTATTGGCATTGTTAAAAGAGATTCAAAAAAAACGTTCGCTCTCTATTTTGTTTATTACTCACGACATGGGAGTAGTAGCTCAAATGGCAGATACCATTGCAGTTATGAGATATGGTGAACTTTTGGAGATTGCTTCCAGAGATGATTTTTTTGAAAATCCAAAACACCCTTACACTAAAGCACTTTTAAAAGATGCTTTACCTTTTAATGAGGTACAGAGTTCTAAAGAGGAAAGCTCTGTACTACTTGAAATAGAAGATTTAAAAGTCTATTTTCCTATTAAAAAAGGTTTTTTCAAAAGAACAGTTGGGCAAACAAAAGCTGTTGATGGTGTTACGTTGAAGATTCCAAAAGGAAGAACTTTGGCACTGGTAGGTGAGTCTGGTTCAGGTAAAAGTACCATTGGAACTGCAATTTTACGTCTCATTGATGCCACTGAGGGGAGTATTAGTTTTAAGGGAGTTGATTTAACAAAACTTTCACAAAAAGAGCTGTTGCCTTACCGAAGAAAAATTCAAATTGTTTTTCAAGACCCTTACTCAGCACTCAACCCTCGTATGACGGTTGGTGAGATTATTCGTGAAGGGATGGTAAGTTTAAAAGTTGGTGTTCAAGACAAATCTTTGCAAGATATGGTCATAAAAGATCTGTTGGTCAAAGTGGGTTTAGAATTTGAACATTTCTACCGTTACCCTCATG
>Ga0256827_10003012_pt1 | contig 10741 bp, 5 predicted proteins | sample CV84metaG_FD_185977 | JGI IMG/M metagenome (GOLD analysis project Ga0256827, IMG submission 185977) | Hydrothermal vent microbial communities from East Pacific Rise, Pacific Ocean - CV84 | ecosystem: Environmental > Aquatic > Marine > Hydrothermal vents | place: Pacific Ocean: East Pacific Rise...
CGATCAAAGCAATGAGATTAGGATATGCGATCAATGCCAATGTAAATCATACTTCAAATTTTGACAGAAAATCATATTTTTATCCGGATAGTCCTTCCGCGTATCAGATCACACAGCTTACCAAAGCGATCGTTCAAAAAGGTGAAGTGTTTATTGACCTTCCTGACGGATCACAAAAATGTATCGGTATGACTCAGGCACACCTTGAAGCGGATGCCGGGAAAAATATGCATGAGGGTGATCACTCCAAAGTAGATTTGAACCGTGCAGGGACACCACTGCTTGAGATTGTATCTGATCCAGATATGCGAAGCTCAGATGAAGCGGTAGCGTACCTTAAGAAGCTACATGCTACAGTCCGCTACTTAGATATTTCTGATGCCAATATGCAAGAGGGTTCATTTCGCTGTGATGTGAACGTCTCCATTAGACCTAAAGGGCAAGAGACGTTTGGTACGAGAGTGGAGATCAAGAATATCAACTCATTTAAATTTGTAACACAGGCCATTGCCTATGAAGTACAGCGTCAAACAGAAGCGTATGAAGATGGTGTGTATGAGACAGAAGTCTATCAGGAGACACGTCTTTGGGATGTGGATGCAGGGGAGACACGTTCCATGAGAGGTAAAGAAGAGGCAGCAGATTATCGCTACTTCCCAGACCCGGATCTTCGTCCACTGGTTGTGACACAAGAGATGATCAATGAAGCAAAAGAGATGCCCGAACTTCCCGATGCAAAAGTGAAGCGTTATACGGAAAAGCTGGGTATGAAGATGTATGATGCACTGGTGATTACTGCAGACAAGGAAATGGCATACTTTTTTGAAGAGATGCTAGAGCAGGGTGCTGTACCCAAAACAGCGGTCACATGGTTTACCTCAGAGTTACTTGGACGTTTGAACAAAGCAGGATTCAGTATTGAAAACTCCCCTATAGATGCGAAGACACTTGGTACTTTGGTAGCTAAAATCTCTGACGATACGATTTCGGGTAAAGGTGGGAAAGAGATACTTGACTACATGATGGAAAATGAGAGCCGTGATGTAGAAGCATTGATCGATGAGCTTGGACTTGCTCAGGTGAGTGATGATGGTGCGATCTTAGCGATCATCGATGAGATTCTTGCGGCTAACCAAGATAAAGTAGAACAGTATAAGTCCGGTAAAGAGAAACTTTTTGGTTTCTTTGTCGGACAGACAATGAAAGCAAGTAAAGGATCTGCAAATCCGGGTAAAGTGAACGAGTTACTTAAACAGAGACTCTCATAAGATAAAGGTGTATCATGATATCAGAACCGATCGTCAAATTTTCATTCTGGTTGAATGGTTCTGCCAAATATAAACAAGTTAAGACATTTTTCTTTAATATCTTACAGAACCCTGACTATCCGTATAAAAAATACCTTGACTCTTTAATGATCTTTCTTATCCTTACTTCAGTAGGGATATTGGTTTATGAGGTAAGAAATCCTGTACCCCCATGGATGGATACATATGATATTTATGTGGTTTCCATCATCTTTCTCATAGAGTATCTTTTGCGTTTCTGGGTACATGATGATCTGCATAAAACGATCATTAGAGAGTATGAACAGGCACAATTCTTACATAAACCATTTTCTCTTGCAATACCGTTTAAAGAGGTATTTAAACAGAAAATAAAATATATTACTTCTCCTTCCGCAATCATAGATCTCTTAGCGATACTGCCTGCATATCGCCCGTTGAGAATACTTCGTATTTTTGTTTTGTTCAGGGTTTTTAAACTGCTTCGCTATACCAAGAGTATCAATCAGTTTGTAGATGTCTTGGCAACGAAACGTTTTGAACTTTTCACACTCCTTTTTCTCCTTTTGTTCATTACTGCAACAGCAGGGATCGCCATCTATGTATTTGAGGAGACTCAAAATCCAAATATTACAACGCTATTTGATGCTTTTTATTGGGCATTGGTGACTATTTCTACGGTAGGATATGGAGATATCTCTCCCGTAACACAAGAGGGAAAAGCAGTCTCTATGCTTATCATTGTCAGTGGGATCGCTATGATCTCATTTGTAACTTCGGTGATCGTTTCTGCTTTTTCGGAAAAATTGGATGAACTCAAAGAGAGTCGTATCATAGAAGAACTTAACCGTAATGATGCATTTATCATTATCTGTGGATATGGGCAAATGACCAAAATGTTCTTGCGTCAAGAGAAAGAGCTTAAAGATGATTACGTGATCATAGATAATGATCCCCAAAAAGTAAAACAGGCGATCAAAGACGGATACAAAGCAATCAATGAAGATGCAAGTAGACATGATGTCATCTCTAAATTCAATTTAGAATATAGAAATATCACAATACTCTCTTTAACTAACAGTGACATAGAGAATGTTTATATTACACTCAATGCAAAAAGTCTTTCACGTAAAATAAGAGTGATCGCCAGAGCATCAGATGAGAGTATTAAACGAAAACTTGAACTTGCAGGTGCAGATCATGTACTACTTCCCGGAAGTGTAGCCAACATGATGCTTCTTACCTCTATCAATCAACCGGTGATGTATAACGGTATTCATGCCATATTAACCGGAAAGAATGTAGCACATATGGATGAAGTCTCTGTTTGGAAACATGCAGAACTTATGGGCAAAAAGATAGAAGAGATCAATTTTAAATCCTATAAGATTCTTTTTATAGGGATACAAAAAGGGGTTGAAGGAGAATTCATTTTTAACCCTTCTCAAGATATTGTTCTAGAAGAGAATGATATCCTATTAATGATGGGTTTAAAGATAAGTATTGAGTATTTTAAAGAAAGTTATCAAAGGAGTAGACTGTGAAAAAGAGTGCATTTGTCTTTGGTTACGGAAAAAGGGGAAGCTCTTTTGCAAAAGGACTGAAAAAGGATGACTATCATCTCTATATCATAGATAACGATGCCAAATTATGTAATACAGCAAAAGAGGATGGCTATAAGGATGTACTCTGTTTGGATATCACAAGAGATGAAGAGTTGGCACAACTTCCTGTGAGAAAAAAGAGTTATATCGTTTGTGTGATGGAAGATGAGCATTTGAATGTATTTGTAACACTCTCATTAAGAGCACTTTTCCCTCAAGCTGAGATCGTTGCGATCTCAGACTCTATTCATGTAACACAGAAACTTAAGATGGCAGGTGCGAGTAAAGTGATAGATCTTTATCAAGTAAGTGCAAACCGAATTCATAATATTTTACGAAAACCTATGGCGACGAAGCTTCTAGATAGTTTTGTTTCAGATGGTTATGATATCTCTTTTAGAGAGATGCAGATCCCTCCAAATTCCTATTTAGACGGTATGATGGTTGATGATGTAAACTTTTCTACAGATGGAGTACTCTTGATAGGTATGATCGATATTGAATTGAGCCATAAGTTCATTTTTATTACATCAGGGATAGAACATAAACTTGATAGTGGAGATACGATCGTTTGTATTGGATATAATGAAGATCTTGATAGCTTTGAAGAGAAGATGAAAAGGGAGCAGGTTGTATGAAACTAGCAATTATAGGAGCAGGTAAATGGGGACAAGCTTTATATCATGCTTACAGTCAGAACAATGATGTGGTGATCTCTTCTCGTCATACTAAGAATATCGAGAATTTTGTAAGTATGGAAGAGGCATTGCAGTATGATTATCTGGTTATGGCGATTCCTGCACAATTCGTACGCGGATGGCTGGAAAAGCATTTTATAGATCACGGTCAGAATATTCTTGTAGCAGCCAAAGGGATAGAGACAAGTACAGGTGCATTTCTCAATGAAGTATATGGAGAGTTTGTTTCTGCTGACAGACTTGCTTTTATTTCCGGTCCTTCTTTTGCAGCAGAGGTACAGCAGTCACTTCCCACAGCACTTAAGATCAGCTCTACGAACCTTGAATTGGCACAGATCTATGCAGATGCATTACCGAATTTTATCAAAGGGTATGTTAGTGATGATGTGATAGGTGCTGAAGTAGCAGGTGCATACAAGAATGTTATCGCCATTGCCGGTGGTGTTTGTGATGGTCTTGGGTTGGGAAACAATGCAAGAGCAGCACTTATCTCAAGAGGTTTGGTTGAGATGACACGTTTTGGTGAAGCGTTTGGTGCGAAGACTGAAACCTTTCTCTCCTTAGGTGGAGCCGGTGACCTTTTTTTAACAGCAAGTTCTACACTCTCAAGAAATTATAGAGTAGGTTTAGGACTGGCTAAAGGGAAAAGTATGGAGAATATCCTTGAAGAACTGGGTGAAGTGGCAGAAGGTGTACCTACCGCTAAAGCCCTGCATAAAATAGCACAAGATAAAGAGATATATTTACCTATTGCACATGAAGTGTATATTATGATAGATGAGGGTAAAGATCCTCTTGAGAGTGTGAAAGATCTATTGCATTAATAGTATGCATTAATTCTATTTTGCTAATATATTTATTTGACAGGAGATGGCAAATGCTTCATAAATTAGTCTTATTATGTTTTTTACTGTTTCCTACTTTGCTCTTAACTGAAGAAAAGATAGAAATACCTAAGCATATTATACATTTTACAGGACAAAAATATTTTGAAGAAGTAATACTTCAAGATGCTTTGAATGTTGAGACAAAAAGTTTTTTTCAATTTTGGAAAGAAGATATCCCTAAAATAAAAGATAAACTATTACCTACTTTAGAACTCTCTTTAGCAAGTTTTTACGATTCGGAAGGTTTTTATGATGCAGCCTTTAAAATTGAGGAAACTAATACAACGGTGGAAGTGAGTATCAAAGAAAATCTTCCTGTTAAAGTTTCTCAAATTGATATTGTCAGTGATTATAACATCACACAACTCATTACTTTAAAAAAAGAGAAAATATTTAGAGCAAAAGATTTTATTCAGGTTAAAAGTAACATTATCAAAGCACTGCTTGATGAGGGATATTGTAGTTATGATCTTGATACAAAAGCATATGTTGATCTGAAAAAACATGATGTAGAATTACGATATCGTTTGAAAAAAGGTGAAGTATGTACATTTGGAGAGACCAATATCAATGGATTAGAGACGATAGATACAGATATTGTAAAATCTAGAGTCGTAGCAAAAAAAGGTGAAAGATTCGACCCGAAAAAAATTAAAGAGAGTTATGCAAAAGTATATGGATTGGATGCATTTGATAGTGTGCTTGTCAATACAGATCGTAAATTTTACAATGAAGTCCCCATAGATATCACACTTAAAGAACTTACAAAACCTTATCATTATGAGATCGGTGCAGGATATGATACATTCGTAGGTGCCAGAGTTCATGGGATGATCACTAAAAGAAATTTTTTAGGTAATGCACAAAAAGTTACACTTAAGGCTTCTTGGTCACAAAAAGAACAATTGCTTACATTAGATTTTTTTAAACCGGCTTGGTTTACACTGTTTGAATATAGTATTGATTTTGGAGCACAAATCGGATACTCAAATTTGGAATATACCGGTTTTCAAGAGAAAAAATCATTTATTAAGTTCTATTTGGAACATAATGAAGGAAGATTGAAATTAAGAGCAGGGATGGCTTTAGAAAATATAGATATCTCTCTTTTAGATAATCTTAAAAACAATCAAGGGCTTGCTCAAGCTGTAAAAGAGGGAAATTTTTTACTCTTTTATCCTTATATTCATGCAGTATATGATGCAAGAGATTCAAAATTAAACCCTAAAAACGGTTATTATCTCTCTGCGTATTTGGAGTATGGATTGCCTTATAGTGAGAGTGCAAGTATTTATGTTAAAACGCTTTTAGAAGGTAGACTTATACATACTTTTGGCGAGTTGACCCTTGCAGGAGTAGCTAAGTTCGGTGTGGTTGATCAAGCATCCAATGAAGTCCCTGAATCTAAAATGCTTTTTGCAGGTGGTTCATACTTTAATCGCGCCTATGGGTATAATGAAATAGGGGTGATACTCTCTCCTACTAAAGACAGTATTGAAGGTGCTTCAAGTATGTTAAACTTCTCTTTTGAAGCAGATTATCCTATTTGGGGTAATTTGTATGGAGCAGTTTTTACTGACAATACAATGCTGACCGATAAAAGTTACGATTTTACGGGAGATATGATCAGCTCTGCAGGTGTAGGAGTAAGATATATGACACCTATAGGACCGTTCAAACTCGATGTAGGATGGAATGTACATGACACGTCACAGTATGGTATCTCATTTCAAATAGGACAATCATTTTGAAGAAAATATTTTATGCTTTTTTGATACTTTTGATACTGTTCATTGTAGCTGTTGTATCGGCAGTGAATTCATCTATAGTCATAGATAAAATAGCAAAGAGATTTGCACCGGACTATAATCTAAGTTATGAGCACATTTCAGGAAATGTATTTACCGGGATTAGAATAGATAAGCTTAAATATGATGACCAGACCATAGCAAATGATATCATCTATAAATGGGATCCGATCAGTCTACTTCAAAAAAAGATATCTATCAATGAGATCAAGATAGAAGATGCAGATATTGCGGTGATCAAAGCACTTATTGCTTCTTTTGATGTAGATGATTCAGATGATAACAGTTCTGAGCCTTTTAGTTTTGATATAGGGGTGGATAATATTTCTATCTCTTTAAACCCTTTTCAAGAAGAAGGTATCACTTTTTATAAAACGATATTAACTGCAGATGATGTAACCTATTTTCAAAATGGAACCATAGCGGTTAAAAATGTATTGTTAAATGTAGATTCAAATTTAACGAAATTCTCTTTTAAAGGGAGTATGCGTGAGAATAAACTTATTGTTGATACACTTTCCATAGAGTCGTTGAACTCACAAATGCTTGAGAAGATCATTGCTCATTTTGCGGATGTTAGCGGTGCAACAAAAACTGAAGAGACAAGCAATAGTGATAGATCACTAAATCCTATGATACCTAAGATCGTTACACTAGAACACTTTAACGGTTCTCTACAACCTAGAGTTTATATGGATATGCAAATAGAGAAGTTAGATCTGATCGTTGATGATGTGAAAGTTGATATTGAAAAAATAGTCAATAATCAAAAAGAGAGTTTAAATATAGGTAATATTGAGTTACAGGTAGAGAGTAATGTGACTGATATTGAACTTAAAGCAAAACTCAAAGAAGATAAAGCATTTTTTGAACATCTTATTTTAAAGAATGTAAATAGTTTGGCATTACAGAAAATATTTATGAATGAGGATAATGAAACTGCTATCTCCGCTATCTCTACGGAAGAAAAAACGGTTCAAAAGAAACCTAATGCAATGATACCGCAAGTCATTGAGATAAAAAAATTACAAACAAATATTTTACCTCTGGACTATGATCCTGTTAACATACAGCAATTGGTATTGAATGCAGAAGATATTACGCTTGATGTAGAGAAACTCCTATTGAAAAATGCAAACATTGATCTTAACGGTACCAGTAACTTAACCAATCTTTTTTATCAAGGGCAAATAAGAAATAATCATTTAACAGGAGAGATACACCTTACACCAAATGAGCCACTTTTTGAACTCTATAAGCTACCACTACGTAAAGAAGCGATAGGTACGATAGTTGTTGATTTTAATGCTTCTAAAGAGTGGGTAAAAGCTGAACTGAAAGCAAAAGCAAAACATGTACTTAAAGGTAAAAAAGGTGAGTTTAATATTGACATAGACAATCTTAATTCTAAGATCGTTTATACGATAAAAAGCAATGTACTTATAGCAGATTCTAAGATTATGGTGACAACCCCTTATGCTAAAGATATAGCACTTACCAATTATTTTGAGATGGATAAAAATATCTCTTATAAAGGTGAGATCAAAGCAAAATCATTACGTGGGATAGAGGCTAAGTTTACAAAACCGCTGGAGGATCTACGTATAACGTACAGTGGTGATGAAAAAAGTATTCATACGCAAATTTTTGCAAAACAACTTAAAGGAAGTTTTGACTCAAAAGAGTTTAAAACAGGTGTGTTGCATTTGGAAACAACGGATGCAATACGCTTGAGTGAACTCGTAGCACTTCCTGAAGCCTTGAATGATACAAAACTTAATGCGATAGTGGATGCTCCGTTAGACTTTAAGAAGATCATACCGCTTCAGGCAAAAGTAAAAATAGATTCAAACGTCATCAATATGAATGCTGATCTGCTTTACGGTAAGACATTACAGTTGAAAGCAAAAACGATCCTACCTAACGATTCTCTTTTAAAAACACTCAATGCAGATGTAAAGTGGGAGGGACTGTTCCCTTTGAATCTTGTTGTGGATATGGCTGATAAAAGTGCAACAGTAAAGCTTGCGTCAAACATACTTCATGCAAATACAAAGTATAACTTTAGCAATACCAAGATAAACGGTCAAATAAAATTAGGTGGATTGGTTACCAATATTAGTGGAACTGCAAAGAAAAAAATAAAAATAGATACCAAAATAAATTCTATGAAATCCTTGGAAAAGAGTATTGTTAAACTTTATAAACTGGAAGATTTTCCTCCTTTAGAAGGAGGGGTAAATCTCTCAGTAACAGTAACAGATCTAAAAAAAGTTGATATAGCACTAAGCTCACAAAAATTAGTCTATAAAGCAGATAGAAAAACAAAACATGTGCTCAATGATCTTAAAGTAACAGCAAATTTTGAGCGCTCAAATGTGGTATTAAAAACGTATAGCTTGAACTACAATAAACAGAAGTTCTTCTCTACGAAACCATCAAGAGTGAATATAAACAATGACATGATCACTATAGAATCCATATGGTTAAATGATGCTTTACATATCAGTGGGAATTATAATTTAAAAACGAAGCAGGGGAATATAGTTGCAAAAGCAAATAAATTTCCTCTGAGACATGAATATGCTGATATTGATACAATGTTAGACCTGCAGACACAATTGGATGGTAATCGTACTTCTGTAAATGGGAAAGTGACTTTATTGGGTGGAAAGATCAAATATGATATCAGTAAAAAAACATTTGCAAGTGATAGTGATATCATCATTGTTCAAGAGATGAAAAAAAAGAAAGCAAGCCCATTCATGGATAATCTAAGTACCAATATACAGGTAGATACAAAAGAACCTTTGGTATTAAAACAAGGTGCAATCAATATTAAACTCAAGCCGGAGGTAGGTATCAATAAAGTAGAACATGGACCACTTATGGTTCTTGGTTCAGTGGAACTTCTTAAAGGTGGGAGTTATGTCTTTGAAGGTAAAAGGTTTGTGCTTGATAAAAGTTTTGTGCATTTTACCGGTAACCCGAATAAACCGTTACTTGAAATAAAAGTAAAGTATAAGTCTATCAATCATCTTATTACTATAAATGTTTCAGGTACACCGGATGCTCCGAATATTAACTTCTCTTCAAGTCCGTCTTTAACCAAAGAACAGATACTTTCTGTGATTCTTTTTGATTCTGAAGTAGGTGGAGATACGCACAGTGGAGATGAGATGATGAAGATGATGGGTGGGGCTATGGCAAAATCAGCTCTTTCAGATATGGGTATAAAGTTAGATCACTTAGTACTGGGTGAAGGAAACAGTGTAGAGGTAGGAAAAAAATTGACCAATAAGATCACGATCATCTATGTGAATGATACCGTCTCAAGTGTAAAACTTAAATACCAACATAGCAGACGTACAGAGAGTGTACTGGAGATGAGTGAAGAGTCGCAGTCTTATGACATTATTTTTAAGGATGATTTTTAAGAGAGCCTGTTCTTAAAATCTTCATACCCGAATTCACGTACCACCTCTATACTGCCATCTACTCTTTGAATAGCAATACTTGGAAGCTTCACACCGTTGAAGGTAGTGGCTTTGACCATGGTGTAGTGCATCTGATCTTCAAAAATAACTTTATCGCCTATCTGAAGGGGGGTATCAAAACTATAGTCCCCCATGATGTCTCCTGCCAGACAGGTATTACCGGCAAGACGGTAGGTATGAGCTTTTTCTCCTGCTTGAGCAGCACCTCTGACCTCTGCTCTGTAAGGCATAATGATCGTGTCAGGCATATGGGCTTCAGCAGAATTGTCTAAAATAGCGATATCCATCTTGTTTTGAACAATATCTAGTACAGTAGTCACTAAGGTACCTGTCTCCCAGCCTATGGCTTCTCCCGGTTCAAGATAGACGTCTACATGGTATTTAGCTTTAAATGCTTTAATAAGGCGTATAAGTTTCTCTACATCATATCCTTTACGTGTAATATGATGTCCACCACCAAAGTTGATCCATTTCATTTTTGGAATGTATTTACCAAACTTTTCTTCAAAATTCTTCAGTACATTTTCTAATGCACTACTGTCCTGCTCACATAAGGCATGAAAATGCAGTCCATCAATCCTCTCAAGTATTTCTTCATCAAAATTTTCTAAAGTGGTTCCCAACCTGGAGTGCAGACCACAAGGGTTGTATATCTCCTTTGGAGACTCAGAGTATTCAGGGTTAACTCGTAGTCCAAAAGAAAGTGTAGGGTTTGTTTTTTTAGCTTCTTTAGCAAAACGTTTGAGTTGAGCAGGAGAGTTAAAGACCAGATGATGGGATATGCTTGCGAGTTCTTCTATCTCTTCTTCTTTAAATGCAGGAGAATACGTGTGTACCTCTTTGCCAAATGTTTCAAAAGCAAGCTTTGCCTCATGCAGACCACTGGCACAGCAACCATCTAGATACGGTTTAATGGTATCAAAGCTTTTCCATAAGGCATATCCTTTAAGTGCTAAAAGAA
>Ga0256827_10003013_pt1 | contig 10741 bp, 8 predicted proteins | sample CV84metaG_FD_185977 | JGI IMG/M metagenome (GOLD analysis project Ga0256827, IMG submission 185977) | Hydrothermal vent microbial communities from East Pacific Rise, Pacific Ocean - CV84 | ecosystem: Environmental > Aquatic > Marine > Hydrothermal vents | place: Pacific Ocean: East Pacific Rise...
TCTTTCTACAAACAGGCTGAAAAGAAAATTTCAAATATGCACAATCTCAAAGTTATCACAATCACAGGAAGCTACGGAAAAACTTCAATCAAAAACTTTTTAGCTCAAACTCTTGCTAGAAAATATCGAGTTTATGCAACCCAAAAAAGTGTAAATACTTTAGAGGGGATTGTAAAAGATATAAATGAGAATTTAGATATTAGCACTCAAATTTATATTGTGGAAGCTGGAGCAAGAGAAATGGGTGATATTGAAAAAATTTCAGAACTTGTAAAACACGATATTGCGATTGTCGGGCGGGTTGGAAAACAGCATATTGAATATTTCAAAACTATCGATAATATTATTAAAACAAAATTAGAAATTGTTCGTTCTGATAAAATCACAAACCTATTTTTACACTCTTCGATAAATCGCGAAAGATTAAAAACTGATGGAGTTCCTTTTAAAATTACAAAATTTGGAGATGATTCGATAAATGCGAAATCAACTTTGGACGGAACTTTTTTCACTCTAAGAATTGGTGCGATTGCGGAACATTTCTACACTCCAGTTTTAGGTAAATTTCAAAGTGAAAATTTAGAAGTTGTTATTAAAATTGCTTTAGATTTTGGTTTTAAAATTGATGATATAAAACATAGTTTAGAAAATTTGAAACCTGTTCCACATCGACTAGAAAAAATCCAAGCGGGTGGAAAAGTAATTTTAGATGATGGTTACAATGGAAATATTGATGGAATGCTTGAGGCTTTCAGATTAGCTGAACAGTTCAAAGGGCGAAAAGTTGTAATTACCCCAGGGTTGGTTGAAAGTTCAAATGAGTTAAATGAGAGAATAGCTTTTGAGATTGATGATATTTTTGATGTCGCAATTATCACAGGTTCTTTAAATCAAGAATTTTTTAAAGCCAAACTTGTTAGCACAAAACCGACTCGAATATTTTTAGAGGATAAATCGAAACTTGAAGATATTCTGACAAAATATACCCGAAACGGCGATATTATCCTTTTTGCAAATGATGCCCCAAACTTTATTTAGATGTTTTACGATAAAGAATTAAAAGCTATAAAAAGAAAAGGAATTTTCAGAGAACGAAAAATTTTCAGCAAAAATCTAATAGATTTAGCTTCAAATGATTATCTAGGTATTTCTGAAAATTTAGAACTTTTTGAAACTGCTTTTAAATATTTAAAAGATTTTGGAGAGTTTTCTCCAAAAGCATCGATGCTTGTAAATGGATATAGTGAAATTCATAAAAACCTTGAAAACCTACTATCTGAAATCCATAATTTTGAAAACTCAATTATTTTGGGTAGTGGATTCTTGGCAAATTTTGGATTGATTGAATCCCTCGTAAGAAATGGCGATGAGGTTTTTATGGATAGCGAATACCACTCAAGCGGAATGGTTGCTACAAAACTTTTGAGAAAAAATCAGGTCAATATTTTTTCTCATAATTCTATTTCTGAACTTGAAACTCTTTTGCAAACATCATCGGCAAAACGAAAAATTATTGCTGTCGAGGGAATTTATTCGATGAGTGGGGATTTGATGAAAAAAGAGATTTTTGAAATTGCGGATAGATTCGGAGCAATTCTGATAGTTGATGAAGCCCACAGTTTTGGAACTGTTGGAAATTCACTTTTAGGAGTTTTTGACCTTTTTAATATTCAACCGAAACCAAATCATATCAAAATGGGAACTTTTGGAAAAGCAGTCGGAAGCTATGGAGCTTACATTTTAGCCTCCGCAGAAATTATCTCATTTTTAGAAAATCGTTCAAAACCTATAATTTATTCTACCGCCCCATCTTTATTTGATACTGCTTTAGCTCATAAATCAATTTTGCATATTTTACAAAATATAGAGTTTTTCAAAGACTCTATTTTGGAAAGAAAACAAATCTTTGAGAAAGTTGGAATTTCAAAAGCTGGTCTCATTTATCCAATTTCAATAGAAACATCTCAAAAAACTTTAGAAATACAAAATGAACTTAAAGATAATGGTTTTTTAGTTGGTGCGATTCGTCCGCCGACAGTTGAAAAGCCAATTTTAAGAGTGATTCTACGAGCAAATATCTCTATTCAAAATATCGAAAAACTAATATTATTAATTTCAGCGAGGATTTAGCTTTTTTTGACTAAAATTGCAGACTTAAAACAAAGTGATAAGTAGGGAAACTATCCGAACGGACTTTTGTTAAAATATAAAGGAATTAATATGAAAAAAATCGCTCTTTTAATGGTAGCATTTATTGCTTCTGCTTTTGCAGGTGATGTCGATATGGCAACAGCTACAATTCAGGGTTATTCAGTATTAGCTGCGGGTGTGGGTCTTGGACTTGCTGCTCTTGGTGGTGCTGTTGGTATGGGTTCAACTGCTGCGGCAACTATTGCTGGAACAGCTAGAAATCCAGGTCTTGGTGGAAAACTAATGACTACAATGTTTATTGCTCTTGCGATGATTGAAGCTCAAGTTATTTATACACTTGTAATTTCTCTAATTGCACTTTATGCAAACCCATTTTTAGGTTAATCTAAAAATAAATCTTCGGACGGATTTAAAACTGTCCAACTTCTTTTTTGCGACTGTGGTGGAACGGTAGACACGCGGGCTTGAGGGGCTCGTGCTTCACGGCGTGGGAGTTCAAATCTCCCCAGTCGCACCATTCAATTCAACATTTTTATTACTTTTAATAATTTGATTTAGAGATTAATCTGTGATATTATATATCTATACATATATAAGGAAATCATTATGGATTTTTCCAAAATTCTGAAATATACAAAAGATTTAAAAGCTTTGTATGTTGAAGATGATAAAAGTTTATTAGAGGATACATCAGAAATCCTAGAAGATTACTTTGTAAGATTAGATACTGCAGTCAATGGGCAGGAGGCTATTGCGAAATATATAAAATATTATGAAGAAAATAATACCTATTATGATTTAATATTAACAGATATTAATATGCCAATTATGAGTGGAGATATCTTTATTGATAGAGTCCAAGAGCTTAATGAAGAGCAGACTATTATTGTAATGTCAGCTCACAATGAGCCTGATAAGTTGATAAAGTTGATTCAAAAGGGAATTAGCAACTTTATTTTAAAGCCTGTAAAACCTATCCAATTAATTGACACTTTATATAAAGCCTGTAAGGCTATTGTAGCTCACAAGAATCTAATTATTCATAATAATATATTAGATGGTATCAATTATTCGCTTGATTTAGAAATTAAGAATCTAACAACTGAAATTACAGCAATAAAAAGATTGTCTGTGGAAATGATTATAAACTTAATTGAAAGTTACGATGATGATACAGGAAGCCACGTCAAAAGAATTGAATCTTATACAAAACTACTATTAGAAAATCTTCCTAATCAAAACAGTATAGCTTTATTAACAGAGTCAATACCTTTTGCTTCGCTTTTGCACGATACTGGAAAATTTCTGATTCCAAAGGAAATTTTAAATAAGCCTTCAAAACTGACAGAGGAGGAGTTTGAAGTGATGAAGACTCATACTGAAATCGGAGGTCGTATCTTAGAAAAAGCTAATGACACTTTCAAACAAGAATTTAAAAAAGATGGCTATTTCAAAATTGCATCAGACATTGCTTTTTATCATCACGAAAAATGGAATGGCACAGGATATCCAAAAGGTTTAAGAGGTAAAGAGATTCCAATAGCTGCAAGAATTGTATCAATTGCTGATGTTTATGATGCATTAAGAAGTAAAAGAGTTTATAAAGATGGTTTTTCCCACGAAAAATCAGTAGATATTATTCTAAGTGAAAGAGGTAAATCTTTTGACCCAGATATTATAGATGTTTTTATTACTCATAATGTAGATTTTAATAATATTTTCTTAGCAAACCAAGAGTTATAGTTCTGAAGATATTTAATACAATATATAGCAATAAAGAGCAATTAGCTTCTTTTATTAATTTAAATGAGATTGCAAATAGCTCCAGAACTCTTTTGCAAATATTTTCTGGAATTAATGAAGTTACAGTTCTTGAAAATTTGGTATCTGATATCCTTAGTATTATTCCATACATACAAATTATTGGGGCAACTACAAGTGGTGAGATTTTAAATTCAGATACTTTTGAATTTAAAATTATTTTATCTTTTGCTACTTTTATAAATACTGATATTAAAGTTATTGATATGAATTTTTATAAAACTAGCTATAAAACGGCAGAAAGAATCATTGATTTATTTCCAACAAATCGGATTCCACAAGTTGTCATCTCATTTGTTGATGGTTTGACAATTAATGGTGAAGAATATATTAATGCCTTTCATAGATATAATAAGGATATGGTTATTTCAGGGGGATTGGCAGGAGATAATGCAAGGTTTGAAGAAACCCTTGTTTTAACTCATAATCGTATTGTAAAGAATGGGGCGGTGGTTGCTCTTCTGTTCAATCCTGATTTACACATTTCAACAAAAGCTAGTTTTGGTTGGGACAATATTGGTAAGATTATGACGATTACCAAAGCTGACAAGAATATTGTTTATGAAATTGATGATATTCCTATTGTCGATATTTATGCAAAATACCTTGGTCATAATATTGCAAAAAGCTTACCACAAGTTGGTATTGAATTTCCTCTTATTATTCAGAAAGAGAATATTTCAATTCCTCGGGCTGTTCTTGGGGTTCATCAAAACAAAGCTTTAATATTTGCTGGTAATTTATATGTTGGAGATAAAGTAACTTTTGGTTATGGCAATATCGATTCAATTTTAGAATTTTCCAAAACTATGGATATTAAAAGAAGTGAAGCAATTTTTATATATTCTTGTATGGCTCGAAAATCTTTGATGAAAGATTCTATTAAACTGGAGTTACAGCCACTTTCTCAAATCTCAACTGTTAGTGGGTTCTTTACCTATGGAGAATTCTATTCTAGTGTAGATTCTTCTAATGAATCTAATCATCACAATCTTTTGAATGAAACTATGACAATCTTAAGTTTAAGTGAAAATAAGCTTCAGAATAGTAAATATAATAAAGAAGTTAAAGAACATAATAGTATTCACAATAAGAGAAACTTAACTTTAAAGGCTTTTTCACATCTTATTTCTCAAACGACTTTAGAGTTTGAAGAGTTAAATCAATTTCTTGAGAAAAAAATTACTGAAGAGGTAGCAAAAAATGTAAAGAAAGAGGAGATGCTTCAAAGACAATCTCGCCTCGCTCAAATGGGAGAGATGATAAGTATGATTGCTCATCAATGGCGACAACCTTTGGGAGCTATTAATAGTTCTGTAATTGGAATTCAATCAAAAGTATCAATCGGAAAGTTTGATTTTAAAGTTGAAAATGATAGAAATAAGTTTTTAACATTTCTCGATAGAAAATTAACAAATATTACAGAATATGTGGCAACACTTTCTGAAACGATTGATGATTTTCGTAATTTTTTTAAACCCGATAAAAAGAAAGAATTAATCAATATAACTGAACCAGTAAAAAGAGCTTTAAAAATTGTAGAGACTTCAATGAGTAGCAAGGGGATTGAAATAGATACAGAATTTGAAGCACAACAAGATATTTGTATTTATAAAAATGAATTAATGCAGGTTATTCTCAATATTCTAAAAAACAGTGAAGATAACTTCATTGAAAGACATATTACTAATCCAAAAATATCTATTAAAGTTTATTTCAAAAACTACAAATCTTGTGTTTCTATTCAGGATAATGGAGGTGGCATTCCAGATAATATTCTACATAAAGTTTTTAACCCATATTTTTCTACTAAACACGAAAAAAATGGTACTGGCTTAGGTTTATATATGTCCAAAATTATGATTGAAGAGCATCATAATGGTTTTTTAAATGTTGAAAACAAAAATAACGGAGCTCATTTCTTAATTGAGATTGAAGTTTAGAACTAATTTCATATATTTTAATATAAAGGCTTTATTGATACAGAATTACAAGATAAGAATTTAGGATTAATGGTTACAGCTATATTAGGTAAAATGTTTGAATAACATACAGACCAAAAATACAACAATAATAAAATCAGTAAGGATTAAAAAATGATATTTATCAGAACAAGGAACAATACAGAAAAATGACAACTCTCTTTTTCTATTTATTTTTAGCAGTTGGAATCTCTTTCATCTGTTCTATTTTAGAGGCGGTGCTACTTTCAGCCACATTTTCATATATCGATACTCAAGTCAAGAATAAAGTTAAAGGTGCTGATAACCTTAAAAAAGTTAAAACCAATATGGAGACTTCAATCGGTTCAATTCTAACTTTAAACACAATTGCAAATACTTTTGGGGCAGCGGGAGTTGGAGCAGAAGCAGGAAAACTTTTTGGTAATGATATTGTGATGTTTGTCTCGATGGGACTTACTTTACTAATTTTATATTTCTCTGAAATTATTCCAAAAACAATCGGGGCAACATATTGGCAAACTTTGGCAATTCCAAGTTCATATATTATTAGAATTCTCATTCTGATAACTTATCCACTTAATTTTATTGCAATTCGCTTGACAAACTTTATTTCAAAGAATAAGTCAAATGGAGAAGTTTCAAGAGATGAAATCTTAACTGTTGTTTCTCAAGGTGCAAAAGATGGTGTTTTAACTGAAAAAGAGGTAAAAATAATTGCTAATCTTTTGCGACTTCGAGATATTAAAGTTGATGAGGTTCTCACTCCGCGGAAAGTAGTTTTTGCTTTAGAAAAAGATTTAACAATTAAAGATGTTTTAAGCGATGAATATAATAGAAAAAGGTTGAAACAGATTTCACGAATTCCTATTTTCTCAAAATCCAAAGATTATATTGCGGGTATCGTTTTTAGTCAGACAATTTTTGAAGAAAATAATGCTGAACATCATAATAAAAAGTTAAGCGAGATTGCAATTCCTGTTTTTGAGATAAATGAGAATATCAACCTTTCTAAAACTTTAGATATTTTTATTAAAAGAAAAGCTCATCTCTTTATTGTTAAAGATGGTTATTCGCAAACTGCTGGAGTTGTCACTTTAGAAGATGTTTTTGAAACTCTTCTAGGACGGGAAATAATGGACGAACTGGACACAATTGAAGATATGCAAGAGTATGCAAAAATTGAATTAAGCCATCTTCCTGAATTTAACAATTCAAAAAATCCAACATATTAATCTCAAACGAATGTGAAATAAATAAATTTGTTAATCTCACATTCGTTTAGTAATTATTTATTTTACTAATATAATACTTCCCATTTTATTATCAAAAGTTTTTATAAACAGTCGAGTTTGCTTAAATTTCAATTTAATTGGGGTTTCAAATTGCAAATCAATTAAACCATCTTTAACTTCTACGGTTCTCCAATTATATCCTGAAATATAGAATTGAGCTTTTTTGATACCTTTTGGAATCTTGACTTTTATTTTTTTTATAAAACCATTCAGAGGATATCTAGTTGGGTAAATCCATTCTGTTGCTAGAAACTTTGTTCTTAGTTTTGTTTTAATATTGTAAGTTCCTAAAAGAGCAATTCGATTTAAATCGTAAATATCACTTTCCATCGAAACTGCTCCCATAGATTGATTGAAAATTGCATCAAATCCAAAAGCCTCAATTATTTCACGACTATTTTTATCATATTCACCGTAAGGATAAGCATAATATTTTGGAGGAGTTTTTAAGACATTTTTGTAACTGCTAATAGCTTTTTGAGTATCTCGCATTATTGAAATTGGGTCAAGATGAGTTAAATGCGGGTGTTTGTGGCTATGAATTCCAATCTCTCCAAATTGTGAAGTTCTCTTAATCTGTTCCCAAGTCATAAAATCTGGGTATCGATTATCAATCGCTTCTGTGTAAATAAAAAGAGTAAAAGGGTAATTGAACTCTCGAAAAAGCTTTAAACCATTTTTATAAAAACTTTTGTATCCATCGTCGATTGCAAAAGAGATAAGTTTATCTTCGTAAAGATGAGAAAGTAGATATTCAAAAGATACAACCTTATATTTATTCTTTCTCAAATATTCAAAATCTTTTCTTAATTGTTCGGTTGTGATATTTGTAGATTTATATCTACTATCATCAAATCGGTGCATCAATAAAATATGACCATCTCCGAATAAAGCTAGAGAAAGTAAGTAAGATACTGCAAAAAATCTAATTAACATTACATAAACTCTATTGAGCTAAAGGTACTGTTGGAGCGGTTGGAACAGCAGTTGTTGGAGTTGTTTGAATATTAGTCGGAACAATAGAAACTGAATCTAAAACAGTTGAACTATTTTCTTGATTATAAACATAACCTAAAGAGATTGTATTAGCTAAAAATAGGAATCCAAAAAAGAAAGTCATTTTTGAAAGGAAGTTTGAAGCCCCTTTTGCACCAAAAACAGATTCATTTGTTCCGCTATATGAACCAAGTCCAACACTTGAACTTTTTTGAAATAAAACTACGAGAGTTAAAATAACTGCTAAAACGATTTGTGAAGTAAGTAAAATATTTGCCATTGGAATAGTATCCTCGAGTTGATTTGTTCGTGAGATTATAGCAAATTTTCAAATCTGCTAAAATTTCTAAAAGGAAAAAAATTGATAAACGATAAAGAGTATTTAGAATTAGTTAAAAAACTAAATAAAAGGTCTGAAGAATATTACACTTTAGATAAGCCGACAATTTCAGATAGTGAATTTGATAGGTTATATAAAAAGCTTGAAGAGTATGAAAATGCCTTTCCTCTATTTATTTCTGAAGATTCGCCGACTCAAAAAGTTGGGAGTAAGATTTTAGAGAAATTTGAGAAAGCGGAACATCTATCTCAAATGTATAGTTTAGATAATGTATTTGATATTTCAGAATTAGCGGAATGGATTCAGAAAAACGGTGAAACTGATTTATATTCAGATTCTAAATTTGATGGAGTTAGCTTAAACCTCATCTACAAAAATGGTGAATTAATTCAAGGAATAACTCGGGGCGATGGAAAAATTGGCGAAGATGTTACCCAAAATGCCAAAGTGATAAAAAAGATACCTTTGAAAATCGATTATCTTGAAAATATTGAGATTCGAGGAGAAGTTGTGATTTTGAAAGATGACTTTAAAAAATTAAATGAGATTTCAGAAAAACAATACTCAAATCCTAGAAATACTTCGGCGGGTGCTTTGAGACAATTAAACCCAGAAATAACGAAAAAGAGAAATTTGACTTTTATTCCGTACGGAATTGGAGAAAATAGTTTAGAGTTTAAAGCTCATAGTGAAATTATGAATTTCCTTTTTTCTTTAGGTTTTATAAAAACTGAATTTGCATTAACTAATAAAATTGATGAGGTTGAGAAATTTTATAACCATATTTTAGAAACTCGTTCAGAAAATCAGATTGAACTTGACGGGGTTGTAATTAAGATAGATTTTTTAGAAAAACAGGCTGAATTAGGATTTGGGGTTAAATCACCAAAATGGGCAATAGCTTTTAAATTTCCTGCTGTTGAGAAAAAAAGCAAACTTCTAAATATTATTTGGCAAGTTGGTAGAACTGGAGCGGTAACTCCCGTAGCAGAAATTGAACCGACAGAAGTTGGCGGAGTTATTGTCAAAAGAGTAACTCTACATAATTTTGATGAAATTGAAAGATTGGGAATCTCTATCGGTTCTGATATTACAGTTGTTCGGCGAGGCGATGTAATTCCAAAAATTATTTCAGCTTCAAAAGGTGGAGATAAAATTCGACCTCCTGAAAATTGTCCTGTTTGTCAAACTCCACTTTTAAAAGATAAAACTATAATAAATTGTCAAAACTTGAGTTGTAAAGCGATTGCGATAAATTCGATTGAATATTTTCTAAAATCTATGGATATTAAAGGTATTGGAAATCGAGTCGTTGAAACTCTATTTGAAAATGGAATTTTGACTAATATTGAAGATGTCTTCTCAATGTCAAAACATAAGATTTTAGGACTCGATGGTTTTCAAGACAAAAAAACTGATAATATTTTAGATGCAATTCATAAATCTATTGGAAATCGCGAACTTTGGAGATTTATTACTGCTCTTGGAATTTACAGAATTGGCGAAGTTAATGCAAAATTGATAGCCAAAATTTTTGGTACTGATTTTATTAATAAAAATCTTGATGACTTTTTGAGTCTTGATGGTTTTGGGGACGAAATGGCAAACTCAATTATTAATTTCATATCTGCAAATAAAGAGAAAATTCAGCGGTTACTTGAAATTATCAAACCAATTATCGATGAGGTTAAAGATTCAAGTTCTCCACTTTTTGGAAAACGAGTCGTAATTACTGGAACTTTAAATTTACCTCGAAAAGAGTTTGTAAAGATAATTGAGGGAAATGGTGGTTTTTTCACTTCAGCAATTAGCAAAAAAACTGATATTTTGTTAGTAGGTGTAAATGGCGGAAGTAAATTAAAGAAAGCGGAAAGTTTGGGAATTACAATTCTAACTGAAGATGAATTCTTAAAAAATTTTCTTAATTAGACGATAACTTCATTAGATTTTATGCAAAGATTTTAAAGGTTAAGGGGGATATATGTTGGGGCAATTAGTTAGAATTTTTTCATTATCAATTCTATTAAACACGGCTCTATTTTCAGCAAGTGATTTAAGTCCAAAGTATTTGAGACTATTTACGAATGAGAGTGGAAAAGGTGTGTGGCAAATGGTTGGGGTCGCAGGATTCTATAATAATATTTATGGGGTGGAATATGCGAAGTCTCAAAATAAAT
>Ga0256827_10003014_pt1 | contig 10739 bp, 11 predicted proteins | sample CV84metaG_FD_185977 | JGI IMG/M metagenome (GOLD analysis project Ga0256827, IMG submission 185977) | Hydrothermal vent microbial communities from East Pacific Rise, Pacific Ocean - CV84 | ecosystem: Environmental > Aquatic > Marine > Hydrothermal vents | place: Pacific Ocean: East Pacific Rise...
ACAGATGCAAGCAGGAGAGAAGCTCTACTCTGAACTACTAGATGCTGGTGTTGCAGTGATGATAGATGATAGAAAAGAGCGTTTTGGTTTTAAGATGAAAGATGCTGAGCTTATTGGTTTTCCATACACTGTCATCGTTGGAAAAGAGCTAGCAAATGGAAATGTTCAGATCTACGATAGAGCTACAACAGAGAAAAAAGCGGTCTCAGTTGCAAATGTTTATAATGAAGTGATGGAGCTTCTATAGGATGGTATATTTTATCATCTATCTCTTTTTAGAGGTACTGCTATCGGTAAATATCTCTTCAGAGATTGGGGGATTAGCAACATTTTTTGAGATTGTTGCTACTGCACTGCTTGGAGTCTCTATTTTAGTGAACTTTAGAGAGACTCTTATGGAGAATCTTCAATCGTTTTCAGTAGCACGTATCGATTTTAATGAGTTTCAGCGACTGAATCTTTTTACACTTTTAGGTGCTTTTTTACTAATAGTTCCAGGTTTTTTTACAGATATACTTGGAGTGCTTTTACAGTTTAGTGCTGTTTCGAGTATGATTGTTAACCGTTACGGTGTAAAATCACAAGAGAATAATTGCTCTTTTTATGAGCAACAAAATAATATTAAAAAGGATTCAGATGTCATTGATGTGGAAATTATTAGCGACGACTCTACTCTTAAGTAGTTTTGCACAGGCGAGCGTAATAAGTGAGAAGGTTGAAGATTTTTTAGATGATGAGTTTGGAAGTAATCCTAGAATTACAGATTTAAATGTAGAAGTCATAGATGAGAAACCACTCTCTCAACTTAAAGGTTGGAACTCATATGTAGTTTTAGTTGAAGCACGACTGAAGCAAAATCCAAAAGAGTTAATTAAGCAGCGAATGATTTGGTTTTCAAATGGTACTGTTATTACAAAAGAGCTTATCGGCCTCTCAGATGCAAAGCCATACTCAAACTTTGTAAAACCTGATTTTCAAAAAGAGTACTACAAAAAAGAAAATTTAGTCTTTGGAAATCCTAATGCTAAACATAAAGTAGCGATATTTTCTGATCCATTATGTCCATTTTGTAAAGATTTTGCACCCGAAGCATTACGCTATATGAAACGCTATCCAAATGATTTTGCAGTTTACTATTATCATTTTCCACTTGTACGAATTCATCCAGCTTCTGCAGTAATTGTTCGTGCTGCAGTTGCTGCTGAGAGAAAAGGTGTCAAAAATGTTTCGATTAAAATGTATGATATCAAGATAGGTGCTCGAGAGAAAGATGTGAAAAAAATCTTAAGAGCGTTTAATGATGCTGTAGGGACAAATATAACACAAAAAGATATAGATACAGCAGGAGTAAAAGAGCAAATAAAAAAAGATAAAGAGATAGCTACATATCTGTTTGTTGGTGGTACACCAACTATCTATGTAGATGGAAAACTTGATAAAACTAGAAAAAAATATAAAACGGTAAAATAATGAAAAAAATAACAATTGCAACAAGAGTCTCAGATCTGGCACTCTGGCAAGCATACCATATTCAAGAGAGAATTGAAGCGAGCTTTCCTGATGTAGAAGTGGTACTCAACAAAATAGTTAGTAATGGTGATAAAGTACTTGATAAACCACTTGCGCTTATCGGTGGAAAAGGGCACTTCACAAAAGAGCTAGAGGATGCGATGCTTGCAGGTGAAGCAGATATAGCCGTACATAGTCTCAAAGATGTTCCTACATATATACCTGAAGGGTTAGAACTTGTTGCTGTAACCGCACGTCAAGATCAGAGTGATCTTTTTCTCTCTCACACATATAAGAGACTAGAAGATCTTCCAAAGGGTGCTATTGTGGGTACAACATCACTACGAAGAAGAATGCAACTTCTGCAAAAACGACCTGACTTAAAAGTAAAAGATCTTCGAGGAAATGTAAACACTCGACTTCGTAAGTTAGCAGAGGGAGAGTATGATGCTATCATCTTGGCGTTTATTGGATTAGATAGATTAGATCTCATAAAAGATGTTCCATATACACATAAGCTCTCTCTTGATATGATGATACCACCTATGGGTCAAGCTGCACTTGGAATAGAGATAGTATGTGGTGATGCAAAAGTACGCGAGATAGCAGAGAGTTTGAAAGATGAAGATACATATATCTGTACACAAATTGAACGCCAGTTTATCTCTAAAATAGGTGCTGGATGTTCTGCTCCAGTAGCATGTAATGCTGTGAAGAGTGGCGATGAGATTACCTTCCGTGTTATGTTAGGTTTTCCAGATGGGACAAATATAATGAATGAGAAAGTCGTTGTAAATGTAGAAGAGTCTGCTGACTTAGGTACAAAAATAGCACAAAAGATGATCGATAATGGTGCATTAGAACTCTTAAAAGATGCTGAGTCGATAGCATTTAAAGATGAAATGCCACAAAGGTTATAATAATGCAAAATACTATAGAACTGCTTAAACAACATAATGAACTCAGAGTAATTGATACTGAACTTGATATCTACTTAGAGATTCCACACCTCGCTTACGCAGAGGTAAAAAAAGAGGATGGCGGTCAGGCTATCCTCTTTACAAATGTAGTAGATAGAGAAAAAAACAAAAAATTTTCTGAGCCAGTATTGATGAATGTTTTTGGATCCTATAAGAGATGTGAACTGCTGTTTGGTCGTACTATAGAATCAGTTGCTGATGAGATTACAAATCTTCTTCATATGAAACCCCCAGCAGGTTTTATGGAGAAGGTAAATATGGCAAAAGATCTCTTTGGTCTCAAAAATATCTTTCCAAAGCGACTAAAGGGTGAGGGTGCATGCCAGCAGGTGAAATATTTTGAGAGTGAAGTTGACCTCTATAAGATGCCAGTCCTTACTACATGGGAGCAAGATGGTGGACCATTTATAACGATGGGGCAGGTCTATACTCAGAGTCTTGACGGTAAGATGGTAAATCTTGGAATGTATAGACTACAAGTTTACGATAAAAATCATCTTGGAATGCACTGGCAGATTCATAAAGATAGTTCACACTTCTTTGATCAGTATCAAAAAGCTGGAAAGAAGATGCCTGTATCTATCGCAATAGGTGGTGATCCACTCTACACTTGGTGTGCTACTGCACCACTCCCTTATGGTGTAAATGAGCTTTTAATGTATGGACTCATTACTAAAAAACCAGCACAACTTGTAAAATCTCTCACAAACGATCTCTATATTCCAAAAGATGTAGATTATGTGATAGAGGGATGGGTTGATACTGATAAGTTAGAGGTAGAGGGGCCTTTTGGGGATCATACAGGTTACTATACACTCGAAGAACCATATCCAGTGATGGAAGTGACAGCGATGAGTATGCGTAAAAAACCGACATTTTTAGCGACAGTAGTTGGAAAGCCACCACTAGAAGATAAATATATGGGCTGGGCAACAGGAAAAATATTTTTCCCTCTTTTAAAGACTACTGTTCCAGATCTACTTGATTATCATATGCCAGAAAATGCAGGTTTTCATAATCTCATTTTAGCAAAGATGCAGCCTCTCTATAAAGGGCATGCAAAACAGTTTATGCATGCTTTTTGGGGTGCAGGACAGATGAGCTTTGTAAAACACGCTATATTTGTGGATGAGAAAGCACCCTCTTTAAATAACTATGAGGCATTCGCAACATATATCCTCAACCGATTTACACCAAAGTCTATGTTTATTACCGAGGGTATATTAGATGCACTTGATCACTCCTCTGATGAGACATTAGTCGGTGGAAAATTAGGAATCGATGCAACATCAGCACATAAAATCGAAGCTCCAAATCTTCTAGGTGATGCAGAGCTTTTAGCAAAAGTAAAAGAGCTAATTCCAGATGCTGTAGCACTCCATCAGTATATGAGAAGAACAAGTAATCCAGTAACTGTTATTACTGTAAATAAAACAAAAAATGCAAAAGAGTATTTTAATGCACTATTGAGCTTGAGTACAAATATCCGTATAGTCGTTTTTGTAGATGCAAAAGCAAATGATGTTATGAATCCATATATGCTTATTTGGCGTGTAACAAACAATATGGATGCACAAAGAGATGTTTATACTTCTGGTCTAATGGTTGGAGTAGATGGAACAAATAAAACATTAATTGATGGATTTACACGAGAGTGGCCAGATGATGTTGATTGTACACCTATAGTTATAGAGAGATTACGAGCTAAGTCACTCTGGGACTTGGATGAAAGATTAAATAATAAGTATCAACTCTAAATTGTTTTTTGTAAACTTCCTCACTATAAGGAATATATAATACATAGTGATGTAATATGGTTAGATTATTTCCTTATAGAGGCTCTTTATGAATAAACAACTATTGATTTTTTTATCTCTTACAATCTTTACACTACTCTCTTCAAATGCGGCTATTTATAAAGGGCAGAGAGTTTTTGTTAAAAAATGTTTACCATGCCATAAGCCTGGTCAAAATTTTGTTGAGAGTCAAACAAAAGCAGGTTGGGAAGATCTTACGAGTGCAAACGGAAAGCTACTTATAGAGATTCATCTCAAAAGTAAAAGTGCAAAAAAATCTTGGAGTTATTTCAAGAGTAAAAAATATAGTAAAAAATTAAAGCATCTTAAGCAGTTTCTAATTGAATATGCAAAGGATAGTGGAAAAGTTCCAGCTTTTGATTAATTTACTGAAAAGTTCTTCTTCTGCTTTTACTTCCTTTGTAAAATAATCTTATTTCGCTAAAATACAAAACTTTTAAAAATCGGAGAACCCAATATGGATAAAATGTGGTCAGGTCGCTTTAGTGCGAGTGCTTCAACTCTTTTAGATCAGTTTAATGCTTCAATAATGTACGATAGAAAACTCTACCGTGAAGATATAGAAGGCTCACTTGCACATGCCGCTATGCTTGCAAAACAGGGAATCTTAACAACAGAAGAACTCACTAAGATAGTAGAGGGTTTAAATCAAGTGATGCGAGAGATAGAGTCTGGCGAATTTGAATGGAAAATTTCTGATGAAGATTTGCATATGGGAATTGAGAAACGTCTAACAGCACTTATAGGTGATGCGGGAAAAAAACTGCATACTGCAAGAAGTCGTAATGATCAAGTAGCAGTTGATTTTCGCCGTTTTGTGCTACGTCAAAACTTAGAGATTGCAGAGGCACTTAAACTTCTTATGAGAGAGATTTTAGTTGTTGCTAAAAAGCATACTGAGACACTCATCCCAGGAATGACACACCTACAACATGCACAGCCAATTAACTTTGGATTTCATTTAGGTGCTTATCTCTCAATGTTTAAACGCGATATTGCTCGCTTTGAGGACTCTTATAAACGTAACAATATCTCTCCACTTGGTTGTGCTGCACTTGCAGGAACACCACACAATGTAGATCGTGGAATGACTGCGGATATTTTAGGCTTTGATAGTGTAAGTATTAACTGTTTAGATACAGTGAGTGATAGAGACTTCGCTTTAGAGATTCTTTTTAATATCTCAACTATGATGATGCATATCTCACGTCTCTCTGAAGAGTTGGTAATGTGGTCAAGTTATGAGTTTGGTTTTGTAGAACTCTCAGATGAGTACTCAACTGGTAGCTCAATTATGCCACAGAAGAAAAATCCAGATGTTCCAGAACTCCTTCGTGGAAAAACAGGTCGTGTTTATGGCTCACTTATGGGACTTCTTACAGTTATGAAGGGACTTCCATTAGCATATAACAAAGATACTCAAGAAGACAAAGAGGGTGTTTTTGATGCAGTTGAGACTGCAGCTATCTCTTTAGAGATATTAAAAGAAGCGATAAAAACGATGGAAGTAAAAGCAGATAATATGGAGTCTGCTTGTGCTATAGGACATCTTTCTGCAACAGATTTAGCTGACTACTTAGTAGAAAAATGTAATATTCCTTTCCGTGAGGCACACTTCATTACAGGTCGTGCGGTAGCAAAAGGTGAAGAGCTTGGAGTGGATCTCTCAAAGATGGAGTTTAAATACCTCAAAGAGATAGATGAGAGAATTAATGAGGATGTTATGGCGTTTCTTGGTCTACGTCACTCGATGAATGCACGTACATCTGAGGGTGGAACAGCAAGCAAAAGAACACAAGAGCAACTTGAACAGTTTGCTAACTTTTTAGAAACGAAAGCATAGAGTATGAAAGTAACTGTAAAGCATCAAGATGAGATGCGTTTTAAGGCAGAGACATCTAAAGGGAGTTTTATTATTGACTGCCCTACGATCTCTCCTATAGAGTATTTTCTCTCTGGTCTTATCACTTGTAGTGCATCAGATATGGTACTACTTCCAAAAAATCAAGGAAAGAGTATCTCAAATCTTGTAGTAGATGGTGAAGTAGTACGTGCGGACTCTCATCCTGCAAAATTTTTAACACTACATCTTACGTATGATTTTCATTCTGATGCAGATGATATCATCGCAGCACGATGGGTTATGGCATCAGTTGAAACATACTGTTCAACAATCAATACAATACGAGATACTACATCCATATCTTATACAATTATTCACAATGGAAAAACTATAAAAGAGAATGAAAAGATGATCTCAGGAAATGCTGCAGCCATAGATTTAGGTGAAATTGAGGCTTGTTGTAGTTAATTTATAAAATTCCATTGCAATTTGCAATACTTTTTCAATTTGTCCCTTTTTTTCTTTATAATTCTCCTATAAATATTTAAGGAGAATTATTATGTTTGAAATGTCAATGGTTTTACTTGCTACAACACTACTAGGAACAATAGCATATGAGTTTACAATGATGATGAGAGGAAGAGAGTGGGGTGAAAACGCTAGTAGTATATTTTAGCGTTTTCTCTATGATTTAGAGGTTGTTTTTTGGATCAGAGTCACTAAAGTGTCCCCATGAGAGTCTTGCACCACCAAGAATATGAAAATGGAGATGTTTTACCTCCTGTCCACCATTTTCACCAATATTTGTAATAACTCTATAGCCTGACTTTTCTATTTTTACACGTTGTGCTACCTCTTGAATAAAAGATGTCATTGCTGCCATTGTCTCTGGAGTAACATCAATAAAACTATCAACATGAAATTTTGGTATTGCTAAAATATGGACAGGCGCTTTAGGATTTATATCATGAAATGCAAGAAAATTATCATTTTCTGCAATTATATTTGAGGGTATTTCTTTATTTACTATTTTACAAAATAGGCACATAAGGTATTCCTTTTTTTTGGTTATTGTATCACAAATAGTGGTAAATGAAGCTATTTATTAGTTATTTTTGACTATAATCTATTTTAAAATTTGTAAAAGTAATAATAATAATTACTTGATAATGGAGACTCTATATTGAAAGAGTGGTACGATAAAATTAATGAAGCAACGAGTGTTGATACTCTAGAAGAGATTCGCATCGCTGTGTTTGGGAAAAAAGGTGTTTTAGCTGCTGAATTTGCTAAGATGAAAGATCTTTCAGGGGCAGAGAAGGGGAAACTTGCAAAAGAGTTAAATAGCCATAAATCTGCACTGATGAATGAGTTTACAGCAAAGAAAATCACACTGCAAACGCAGGCTCTTCAAGAGGCGATGAAGGCAGAAGCTATTGATGTTTCTATGTTCTCTACTGAGAGTCAAGCGGGAGCACTACATCCAGTGATGGAGACAATGGATAGAATTGTAGAGTATTTCTCCTCAATGAACTTCGCTGTAAAAACTGGGCAGATTGTAGAAGATGATTTCAATAACTTTGAAGCACTTAACCTTCCTAAATATCACCCAGCACGTGATATGCAAGATACATTTTATTTTAAAGATGAGATGATGCTACGTACACATACGTCACCTGTACAAATACGAACAATGATGGCATCAAAACCACCAATTCGTATGATTGCACCTGGTGCTGTTTTCCGAAGAGATTATGACTTGACACATACTCCTATGTTCCATCAAGTTGAAGGATTATTAGTAGACAAAGAGGGAACTGTCTCTTTTGCTAATCTTAAGTTTATACTTGAAGATTTCCTTCGCTATATGTTTGGAGATGTAGAGGTTCGTTTTCGTCCATCATTCTTCCCATTTACTGAGCCATCTGCAGAAGTAGATATCTCTTGTGTATTCTGTAAAGGTGAGGGGTGTCGTGTCTGTTCTCATACAGGATGGCTAGAAGTGCTCGGTTGTGGTATTGTTGATCCAAATGTATTTGAAGCTGTAAACTACAAAGATGTAAGTGGATATGCTTTTGGACTTGGTGTTGAGCGTTTTGCTATGCTTATTCATCAAATCGGAGACCTTCGTTCACTCTTTGAAGGTGATATTAAACTACTGGAGCAATTTCAATGATAGTAACAAGATCGTGGTTAAATGAGTGGATAGATTTAAGTGGCATTACAACAGAAGAGATTGCTAAAACTTTTAACTCTATTGGCTTAGAGGTAGATAGAGTGAAAGAGTACAGAGTGCCAAAAAAGATAGTTTTTGGTAAAGTGTTGGAGTGTGAAAAACATCCAGATGCAGATAAGCTCAATGTATGTCAAGTAGATATCGGAACATCAATTCGCCAGATTGTTTGTGGTGCTGCTAATGTGAGAGCAGATTTAACGGTAGCAGTTGCAGTTCTCGGTGCAGAGATGCCAGGTGGACTAAAAATAAAACCTGTAAAACTTCGTGGTGTTGACTCTGATGGTATGATCTGTTCTGCTGGTGAACTCGGTTTAGCAGATACTGGTAAAGGTATCTTAGAGATTGACAGTAGTGTTGGAGAGGTAAAGCTTGGTGATGAAGTAGCATCAAATCCTTTTTTCAATGATGATCTTATAGAGATTGAGCTTACAGCTAATCGTGGTGATTGTTTAAGCATTAGAGGTGTTGCACGTGATCTCTCTGCAGCATTTGATAGACCAATAAAAGAGTATGTAGTAACAGATAATGATGATAAGCGAGGTATAGGTAGAGTCCTTTCACTCTCTCATGAAAAAGATTTAAATGTAAATTTAGATTACAAAGCATTAGATCTAAAAAACTTAACACTTCCTACAGTTGTAAAATTACGTTTAGCACAGATTGAAGAGAAAAGAGAAAATGATATAGAGAGTATGTTACTCTATATTACACATAGTACAGGTGTAATTTTACGTGCTTATGATCATAGCTTTTTCTGTAGTGAAGATGATAAAATGGCAAAAATTATCTTAAGTGAAGATGAGAATGGTTTTGCTTGTATTAAAGGTGAAAATACTGCTTCAATAGTTGGAATTGTACAAGATGATAGCTCTAAAGTAAAAGATGATGCATCAATCATACTACTAGAGGCATCTTATATCCCACCTGATATCATCAGTAAAAAAATGGCTGAAACTAAGATAGAATCTGGTCCAATGTTTTACAAAACATCACGAGGTAGTGAGCCAGAGTTAGATGCTGGATTGTCATATTGTATAGATATGATAGAAGCAAATTCTGATTCAAAAACATATAGTGGAAAGATAGAGCTATTAAATAGTTATGTTGAAAAAATTGTAATAGTAACAAAGCAAGAGATCGATGAGATTATAGGTGCGAAAATCGACAAACTTGTTGTAGCAAATATCTTAAAAAATCTAGGTTTTGATACATCAAAATCTTCGACAGATAACTTTGTTATTTCAGTACCTCAATTCCGTCATGATATAGTTAACAAACAAGATATAGTTGAAGAGATTGTAAGAATGGTAGGGATCGATAATATTCCATCAAAACCATTTATCTTGACTGAAGATAATCGCTTAGAAGAGAATTACTTTGAGTATAAAAAACGTTCAATCTTTAGACACCGTGGTGCAAATTGTGGTTTTTATGAGTCAGTTCATTTTGTATTTGACGAGAAAAAAGTACTCAATAAGTATGGTTTTAAAACTACAAAAGAGGAGTTAGAACTTCTTAATCCTATTGTACAAACACTCGATACACTCCGTCCTACTTTATTAACTGGATTGTTAAAAGCTGCGTCACAAAATGTAAAGAATGGTTACTCAAGTGTAAGATTATTTGAAATTGGTTCGGTATTTACTGAAAATAGAGAAGAGTCTTACAATATGGCTTTTATATTTAGTGGTACAAAAGAGAGTGAAACTATTGCAAATACTGGAAAACCTTCTAATGTTGATTTCGCTACATTTGTGCAAAAAATCTCGGATGTTATAGGGAGTGTTACATTAATTGAGAAAAAAACAGCACATAAACTCTCTCATGAGTATCAATCTGCAGCAGTTATAAAAGATGGTGTGATTATTGGAGAACTTTTTAGAGTACACCCTAGCGTAGAAAAAGAGTATGACTTGGATGTTACATTCATGTGTGAACTCGAGTTTTCTAAAATTCCTTATGGACTAAAAATAGCAGAAAAAAGATCAAAATATCAAGCATCGTTTAGAGACTTAAGTATTATAATGCCTCAAGAGATGCCCTATGAAAGAGTTAAAAAAGTTATAGAAAATGCTTCTATTACAAATTTAATCCGTTTCTACCCTGTAGATAAGTACAGTGATGAGACTCTAGGAGAAAATATGAGTTTATCTCTACGTTTTGTACTACAGTCGATGGAAAAAACTTTAGAAGAGGATGATATCACTTCTGCAATGGATTCTATATTACTTCTTTTAAAAGATGAGCTAAATATAGGTTTAAGATAATGAGTAGTGTAGTTGTCTCTCCAGCATCCTCTTTCTCATTAAAGATTAATAACATTGCACCAGATAAGTCAATATCACATAGAAGTG